>Ga0065707_10081822_pt1 | contig 36213 bp, 37 predicted proteins | sample SwiRhicommuniRL3_FD_59094 | JGI IMG/M metagenome (GOLD analysis project Ga0065707, IMG submission 59094) | Switchgrass rhizosphere bacterial communities from Rose Lake, Michigan, USA - RL3 v2 (version 2) | ecosystem: Host-associated > Plants > Roots > Rhizosphere > Soil | place: East Lansing...
CAACATGTGTTCGCGAAAACGCGCTGCGGCCCGCATTGGCCGATCCCATTGGCAGTCCAATAGTTCAAGTTGAGCCAACGGTATTGTGAGCTTCGCGTGTTCTTGAATCACGCTAGGCAGCGGCATCGAGCCTGTCGCTAAACGCAGCAAGGAAGCGCCCCATGTTCAGTGTGCCCGGAAGAGTTTGCCACAAAACTGAAAAGGAGTCAGCTATCGAAACCATGCTAGGTTGCTTGCCGCACCGCGCCAGAAGGTGCGTTGACACTCTCTTTAGAACTGACGTACCGTTAGTAAGTAAACGGCTGAGCGCGATCTGCTCCGGCGCTTTCCCCAGCTATAACACCGTTCAATAACTCGAGCGCCGCAACACGCAGAAGATCATGAGTGATCAACCTGAAAGGCGTGCCCCAAGGCAAGCGTTGGAACAGCGCGTTGAGATGAGAACACCACCGAGAGCAACACGATGACGATACGAGGCTCTGTCGCCGATAGGCGCACGCTCGTCTCAATGTATCGCAAGATGAGTTTGCTCAAACAGAACGACGAGCAGGCGCGCGCGGTCATTCTGTCGGGCAAGTTGATGATGATCTACTACTCCCGCGCGGGCAGGAAGTCGGGTCACCACCGGTGCCGGATTCTCCACCGGCGGACAACACGCCAATTATCTTGAAGCATGGTTCGCGCATACCGCAGGGCTCAAGGCCGTCATGTATTCCACACCGGCCGAGGCGAATGGCTTGCTGCTGTCGTGCATCTTTGACGATGACCCTGCATCTTCATCGAGAATCTGCCCACCTACTTCGCGCCCGGTGGCCAGGCTGAGCCGGGTAAACGCATGAGCGAAGTGACCGCGCCTGCGAGTGGTACATTGAAAGTCGCCGCCACAGTGGGTGAGGTCTACAAAGTCGGCGCGGTGCTGGGCGAGATCATCTGACAAGAGGCTGTCTCGAGCTGACGCCTCGGCGTCGAGGCGTCAGCCATGTTGAATCACGACCTTTCCAAAGTGATCCGCCGTCTTCAGGCTTGCATACGCTTCCTGCGCCTGCCCGAACAAAAATTCGCGGCTCACGATCGGCTTCAAGCGATGGTACGTGATGGCTTGGTTCATCGCTTCGAAGCTATCGCGACTGCCGACGTGGACGTGGTGAAACTGCACGAAACGGCCGAAGAATGCCGGTGCAAATCCTGAATCGGGTACGCCGGTCACCAATCCCACTACGCTGATGCGGCCACCGCGTTTTGCCGCGAGGATCGATTTGGGCATGGTGCCGCCGCCGCCGGTCTCAACGACGACATCGGCGCCGCCCAGGCGCTGTACTTCTTGGTCCCAATTCTCGTGGGTGGTGTAGTTGATGACCGCGTCCGCGCCTAGCGACTTCAGCCGCTGCGCCTTGCTAGCGCTTGAAGTCGTCGCAATGATGCGCGCGCCGAACAGCTTCGCAAACTGCAATGCGAACACCGCCACGCCACCGCTGCCGAGCACCAGTACTGTTTGACCGGGCAGCAGGCTTCCATAAACACAAAGAGCATTCCATGCGGTCACGGCAGCGCATGGCAATGTTGCGCCTTCTTCGAAGCTTAAGTGCTCCGGTAGCCGAACCACGGAGTCCTCGGTCAGCACTGCATACTCGGTCAGCATGCCATTGCCGTCGCCGCCGCGTCCGAAACCCATGTCCAAGCGTTCGCCCGAAATCCAGCCATCCACGAACGTGCCACATACGCGATCGCCGACAGCCACTCTGCGCACGCCGCTGCCCACTGCGACGATCTCGCCCGCACCATCGGACAGCGGAATCGTACCCGCCGGGACCGCTGGACCAAACACGCCGGACGCCACCATCAGATCGCGGGCATTCACGCTGCTCGCCCGCACCCGCACCAGCACTTCCCTGGGACCTGGTTCGGGAATAGGGTTCTCCAACATCTGCAAACCAGCGGGGCCCGAAAATTGCTGTAACCGATAGAGTTTCATGCGGAGTTCAAATAAAACTGACGGAAGGTTAGATATACGCTTCAGCGACTGTCTGGTCGAGCAGGACTTAGATGGCCATTCCACCGCTGGGCGGATTACTACACGAAAGTCATCCAGCTGTGTGTTAGGCCGCCAATGCTTGGCGCCACGTAGCCAGTCCGCCTCGCGGCGCACGATGCAGCTGTGCAATGCGGCTCAACCATTGAACTGATAGAGTATCAGATCTACCATGGTCGGTACTGTCTATGCACCCACTAGGACTCCGCATGAACGTCACCCTCAAAATACGGGACTTCGACGATCCGACGTTCGACCCCTTTACGGTCTTTGACGATTCTTTCGGTCGACACGTCGACAGCCCTTATCCAGAGCTTGCGGAGTTAGGTAAGCAGGCTCGGGTTCATCCTCACGAGTACCGGACGCTGTTCGGACTAGCGCCGGATGTAACGACTGCAGACATGCCGCACTTCACCGTGCTCGGCTATGAGCTGGTGCAGCAGATCTATTCCCACCCCCAGATCTACAGCAACAAGATTTTCGAACGGATGCTGGGCCCAGGCTTCGGTCGGACCGTAACCACGATGGATGCGCCGGAGCACACGCGCTACCGGCGCCTTTTCCAGCAAGCTTTCATGCCCAACGTGATTGCGCGCTGGGGCGATGGCATCGTGCAGCCGGTCGCCGATGAGTTGGTCGGGAGCTTCATGGCGCGGGGCAGCGCCGACCTGGTGAAGGAGTTCACCAGTCTGTATCCCTTCCACATCATCTATCGACAGCTCGGACTGCCGCCGGATGATCGCCAGATATTCCATAAACTTGCGGTGGCGCTGACCGTCGCGGGTACGAATGTCGAGAAAGCGATGGAAGCGAGCGCCAAACTCGGAGCGTATTACGGGGCGCTGACCGAGATGCGATATGAGCGGCCTGGGGATGATCTGGTCAGCTTGCTCACCAAGATCGAGGTGGAAGGTGAACGTCTCCCCAAAGAAATTCTGATTTCTTTTCTACGTCAGCTCATCAACGCTGCCGGCGATACCACTTATCGAGCCACGAGCAATTTGCTGGTCGCGCTGCTTACGCATCCAGAGCAGCTCGACGCCGTGCGTCGGGATCGTTCGCTCATTCCGCAAGCCATCGATGAGACGTTGCGTTGGGAATGCATTGTGATGACGGGGTTTCGCATGGCGTTGCAGGACACGGAGCTCGACGGTGTACGGATCCCCGCCGGTTCGGCTGTCGAGGCCGTGAACGGCTCGGCGAACCGCGATGCGAGTCGTTATTCAGACCCAGGTCGTTTCGACATTTTCCGCAAGGCCACCTCTCGACACATGGCTTTTGCGTATGGGGCGCACGTCTGTATTGGCCAGCACCTCGCGAGGCTGGAAATGACGCGTGCGCTCAACTCCATGCTCGATCGGCTGCCGAATTTGCGGCTCGATCCCGACATGCCTCCACCGCGCATTTTTGGTTGCACGATGCGGCATCCGGAGCACATTTACGTGAAGTTCGACGCATGAAAACCTGGCTTTGTCAGCAGTGCGGATGGATCTACGACGAGACCAAAGGGGATCCCTTGGGAGGAATTCCGCCCGGCACACGATGGGCCGATGTACCCGACAGTTGGACCTGCCCGGATTGTGGCAGCGGCAAGTCGGACTTCGAGATGGTGGAGATATAGGAGGCCGGGATTTCGCGCGCTTCAATGTCACGCGAGGTACTCGAACAAGGTGTGAGCTGTCACGCCGTTAAGTCTTCTCAATGATCGCGACGCCGGGAATGCAGCCTTACTACGACACTGCGAGCGCGGACGAACTCGCCGCGCGCGATCGCTATATTCCATTGGGCAGGCTCGGCACGACGGAGGCCGTAGTGGTGTTCCTCGCGTCAAAGATGGCCGCGTATCTCAATCGCCTGGTGCTGCCAAGGGATTGCCGTTCGATCGGATGAGTGGAGGCTGTTTCAGCATCAGCTCGCTGGGAGCGATCGGCGGCACGGCCTTCACTCCGATCATCAACGCACCGGAAGTCGCCCTCCTTGGCGTGACGAAGACACAGGAGCGGTGGGTCCGGGTCAATGGCCACGCGCAATGGCGTTCGTTTCTGCCGCTGTCGTTGAGTTACGACCATCGTGTCATCAACGGTGCGGACGCCGCGCGATTCTGCGTACACCTGGCGAGCCTATTGAGCCAGGCCGTCAAGCTCGCTGAGAGTTGACGGCCTGACATTCGTCGATTGCCGCGGGCGGGTCGGCTCAGCTGTGGTGAGCCGGCATTTGCGGCTCGATCACTTCTGCTTCATTCGCTGCATCAGGTCGAGCGCGGCGAGCCCCTCGAGCGCCAGGCCATAGCCGAGCGCTTCGTCGAGCAATCGTTTCCAACGTTGTGTCACGCACGTGCGTGCATAACGGACCGTGAGCGGCGGTTTCTGCAGGATCTGCTTCGCCAGCTCCAGCGCGCGCGGCATCAAATCCTTGGGAGTGAGGACTTCATTCACGACGCCCAGCTCCTTGGCTTCCGTGGCGGACAGCGTTTGGCCAGTGAGCAGGAAATAACGCCCACGATTGCTGCCGAGCAGTTCGGTCCAGACGATATGCACGCCGTCGCCAGGAACGGTGTGCAGTAGAAAATGCGGAGCATCTTGAAAAGTTGCGGTGCTCGACGCCAGGGTGATGTCCGACAGCACCGCGAGTTCGGCGTGAATCGTCGCGGGGCCATTCACAGCGGCGATGACCGGCACTTCGATATCCATCAGGTTGCGCAGCAATCGCTTGCCCTCGCTGTGGATGGTTTCCCAGTCGCTGGCCGACTCGAGCGTTCCGTCCCACTGCATCTGTGAGATGAATTCGTCGCCCGTGCCGGTGAGAATGACGACGCGGTTGTCGCGATCGATGCCGACGTCGTAGAAAGCGCCCACCCAGTCCGAATGGTGTTGCGAGCGGTATTGGACCGGGCCGCCGTCGCTATGCAGCCGCATGGTGAGAATGCCCTGAGCGTCGCGCTCGAAGGCGATGGTCGGATAGCGGTCGAAGTAAGCGGGTCTCACGATTGAATCCTCTTAATGGTGTGCAATGTCGAGCGTGGGCCGGACGGCTACAGCACGCTCTTAATCCAGCCGCCATCCACGCGAATGATCTCACCCGTCACCCACGAGGCCGCGCCGGAGACGAGGAATAGCAGCGCGCCTACGAGATCCTGAGGCTCGCCCAACGGTTTCAGCGGCGTCACGGCGCGAAGCGCTTCCATGAATTGCGGTGAGCGGGCCTTGTCGCCCTGGGCAGTATTGAGAGCGCCGGGCGCGATGGCATTGATCGTCACACCCGCGGGGCCTAGCTCGCTGGCCAGGTAACTCGTGAGTCCCTGAAGTCCGAGCTTGGACACTCCATAGGCATGCGCGGAGGAGTATGCGCCTCCGGAACTGATATTGACGATCCGACCGTAGCCGCGGGCGGTCATGAGAGGCGCAACGGCGCGAATGCAGTTGAGCGGGCCGGTCAGATTGACTTCCAACGTGCGCCGCCACAGTTCGATGGGATAGGTGAGCAGCGGCTGCAGAACCGGCTCCATGAACGCTGCGGTGTTGGCCAGAACATCGACTCGGCCAAACGTGTCCTGCGCAAACTTTGCCAGCGCCGCCGTATCGTCGGCCGATGTTACGTCCGCTTTGAAGCTGCGTACCGCGGCGCTCTGTGTATTCAGTCGTACGGCGGTGGCTTCGGCAGCCGCGCCGTTGAAATCGGCGGCCACGACGTTTGCCCCCGCTTTGGCCAACGCCTCGGCGAATACGCATCCGAGACCGCCGCCCGCGCCGGTGACGATGGCGACTTGTCCGCTCAAGTCTACGCTGAAGTGGCTCATGGAATCCCCGAATGATGTGTTGAATCCTCTAGTGCCGGCGGCGCATTCTGCAAGCAACGCTCGCGGCTAAGCCCATGTCGAAGGTAGCGGCTGCGGCCCGGCTCGGCATAAGATAACATACCGTCAGTTTTACTCCAGGTGCCGCCCATGAGAATCTTTGCCGCGACGTCGCGCTACATGCAGGGGCCTGACCTGCTCGATCAACTGGGGCGGCAGGCAGCGGTGCTAGGCAATTGCTGCGTGATCGTGACGGATTCCGATGTGGAGCGCCTGTTCGGTGCGCGCATGCTGGCGAGCTTCTCAGGCACCCAGGCACAGGCGGCCTTGCTGACGTTCCCGGGTGAAGTAACCCGTCCCACCATTGACGCGCTCGCGGACCGCGCCCGCGCGCTGGGCGCCAATGTCGTGATTGGTGTGGGCGGCGGTAAGGGCATCGATGCTGCCAAGGGCGTGGCCATCGAACTCGGTGCACGCATGGTCAGCGTGCCCACCGTGGCGTCCAACGACGGTCCCGCCAGCGCTTCGGTGGCGGTCTATGACGACGCCCACGTGATGACCGAAATTCTGCAAATGAAGCGCAACCCCGATCTGGTGTTAGTGGATTCGCGTGCGATTGCCGGCGCGCCGCTCAAGTTTCTGCTGGCCGGGATCGGCGATGCGATCTCAAAAAAATTCGAGGCGGAGGCTTGTGTCGCAGCCGGCGCTGCGACGCTGTTTGGCTCATCGCCGACCACCACCGGGCTGCTGGTAGCCGATGCCTGTTGGCGCACCCTGCGCGATCGCGGCCCTGCCGCCGTTGCAGCCGTAGGCGCCGGCCAGCTCGACGAGAATGTGGAGGCCGTCATCGAAGCCTGTGTCTTGCTGAGCACGCTGGCTTTCGAGAACGGTGGCTTGTCGGTGGCACATGCCATTGCGCGCTCCTTTCCAACGCTGCCGCGCGCTGCGCATACGCTGCACGGCGCCCATGTCGCGTATGGCCTGTTGGTGCAGTTTGTACTCGAGGAGCGCAAACAGACCGAACGCGATGAACTGGCCGCATTGTATAAATCAATGCGATTGCCGCTGCGCCTGGCCGACTTCGGCCTGGTCGATGCCACGCCGCAGGAGGTGCGGCAGCTGGCCGAGAACGCCATGCCGAGCCCGAGCGTGCGTCGTTTCGTACGCAAGCTCGACGCCGATCAGATTGAGCAGGCCATCCTCGGCGTGGAGAACCGGTTCAGCCGGTAACTCAGCTCCACGTCCATTCGGTTCACGTTTTTCCTGCACCGACTTGCGAGCTTCGGCGGAATCGTTGAAGCGCGTAACCAGCGACGTGTAGCTTTGCTCGATGCGATAACCGTCTCGCACCGGCAGGTCTTCCACGCGATTGAGCGCCTCCTTGCCAAGTCGCAATGCGATTGGACTGTTTGCGGCGGATAGATAGCGCCATGGCGCGCGCCGTTCACCGCGGCGATGACAGGCAGGGGACAATTCATGATGGCTTCGAAGCAGTCGCGCGGCGCGAGGCCGGTATCGAGCATGTCGGCGACAGTCTCGTCGTCGTTCAGTTCGCGGGCGTGGCGGCGGGCGGAATCCTTCAGATCGACGACGGCGCAAAAAACGCGTTCGCCTTCGGCAGTGAGGATGACAACACTGGCTTCGCGCGACTTTGCGAACGAACGGAATGTGTCGGCCAGCTCGCGAAACATCTCCCCGCTGAGCGCATTGACCGGCGGGCGGCTCAGGGTGACGGTGGCGATTCGATCCGAAATGTGCAGTCGCAGGCTTTTGATGGCGCGGCTCCCGGTGCGGGGTGGAAATTAAAAATGATTATATATCAGTTATTTGAGTTTCGGGCATGGGAACAGCGCCGCGCCGCCTGTGCATTTAGCTTGACGGCTGCTCCGGCGCCGCGAAAAATGACAACTTGCAGTCGTGACCTTTGGCGCCGCTTCCGCGGCATCGACCCTGTGAGCGACCGAGGCGATGTTTGCTTGTGGTCGGCACGGCTAAGAGCGTGTGCTCGTCCGTGGCGATTGCCGTGATGGCCAATAAGCCGAGACCAACTCATGTCCTACATCCACTACGAAGTTCGCGAGCGCGTCGCAATCATCACGCTCAATCGTCCCGACCAGCGCAACGCGCAGAATCCGCCGTTGTTGGAAGAGCTGGATGCGGCTTTCGAGCGTGCCGCCGCCGACGACGGCGTGCGGGTGATCGTGCTGAACGCCGCCGGCAAGCACTTCTCCGCTGGCCACGATATTTCTCCCGACGTGCTCAAGCACGAGCCGTGGCTGTCGATGTTCGACGATGTCAAGCAGACCGGCCTGCTGCGTATGTACAACTGGGAAACCAAGCATTTCCTGGGTTATTCACAGAAATGGCGCAACCTGCCCAAGCCCACCATCGCCTCGGTGCAAGGGGCCTGTATTGCTGCCGGGTTGATGCTGGTGTGGCCCATGGACTTGATTATCGCCGCTGACAATGCGCGCTTCAGCGATCCGGTAGTGCGCATGGGGATCGGCGGTGTCGAGTATCACGGTCACACATGGGAGCTGGGAGCACGCAAGGCCAAGGAGATGCTGTTCACCGGGGGCTTCATCGACGCTCGGGAGGCGCATCGGCTAGGCATGGTGAATCGCGTGGTGCCGCTCGCGGAGTTGGAGAGCGCAACACTCGGGCTTGCGAATGAGATCGCACAGATGCATCCGCATGCCTTGCTGATGGCCAAGCGCGCAGTCAATCAGACGCTCGATACGATGGGTCAACACGCCGCGATCCAGGCTGTCTTCAATCTCCACTCGCTGGGTCATGCAAATGCATGGGCTACCTGTGGCGAGGCGACGACGGCTGGCCTCGCGGAAATGTCCGCAGGCAACAAGCAGAAGTAATCTCCAGCCCAGGCTCGACGATGCCATTGGACTACGAAAAAATAAAAAACTGGCCGTTCAAGCCGGTCACGCGCCGTTACACGCGTGCGGACATGATTCGCTTTGCACGCGGCTTTGGCGCGGGCCTGCCAGGCGCTCTGCAACAGGATGATGCGTGTTTTCTCGATCCAAACGGCGCAGTGGCGATGCCAATGTCAGCGGTGGCGCTCGCCGATGGCGAGTTCTGGCAGCGTGATCCCGAAGCAGGGTTGTGTTGGCAACAGATGGTTCACTCGGCGGAAGCGATCACTATGCATGGTCCGTTGCCGGCAGAAGGTGTGGTGGTCGTAACGCGCAGGAATGTCGAGGTGTATGACCGCGGTGTCGACAAAGGCGCCATGGTGTTGGAGCAGCAGCATCTGTCGGACCCTAGTGGCGAATTGCTTGTCACCATCGATGTGACCACGGTGTTGCGCGCCGATGGCGGTTTTGGGGGGACGGCAGAAGGTGCACCGAAACCCAAGCCGGTACCCAGCGATCGCGCTCCCGACCTGGTGCTCGAAATGGCTACACCGACGCGCGACCACCCGGTGTTTCAGTTGGCGGTCGATCTCGATATCGCCGCGTCAATTCCGAATGCCCGGCCCGGTCAGCTGATGTTGCGGGGTGTGGGATGTTTCGGCCTTGCCGGGCGCGCCGTGCTCAAGCTGTTGTGCGACAACGAACCCTGGCGCCTGCGATATCTGGGCGTGCGCTATGCGGGCCCCATGCTCACCGACGAAACCATGCGTATCGAGTTGTGGCGCACCGGTATCGATAGCGCCGCTTTTCGCATGCACGCAGTAGAGCGCGATGTGCCGGTGCTGAATCACTGTCACGTCCAGTTCGACGCGTGATTTCAGTTGGGGGATAGACGATGAAAGCGGCGGTGTTTCTGGGGCCCGGTCAAAAGCTCTCGATCGAATCGCGTCCCGATCCTACGCCGGCGGCAGGGCAGATCGTGATCCAGGTCGAGCGTTGCGGCATTTGCGGTTCGGACATCCACATGACCGAGGCTCACGGCCTGCTGACGCCGGGCTCCGTGCTGGGACATGAATTCGCCGGCGAAGTGGTTGCGGTGGGGGCGGGAGTTTCCGGGCTGCGCAATGGCGATCGGGTTACCGCATTGCCGATTGCCGGATGCGGCAGCTGTGAATGGTGTCGTGCCGGCACGCCGAACTGGTGCGCAAGTGTGCAGTGGACTGGGGGCGGTTATGCCGAGTATGTCGCGGCACAGGCGCAGTTCTGCCTCAAGCTTCCCGCCGGTTTGTCTGTGACCGACGGCGCGCTCGTCGAACCCATGTCAGTGGGTCGTCACGCGGTGGCGCTGGCGAATATCCGGCCAGTATCGAATGTGCTGGTGATGGGCGCGGGGCCGATTGGCTTGGCGGCGGCGTACTGGAGCAAACACTTTGGCGCGCATCGTGTGGCAGTGACGGCGGCGTCACGGCGGCGCGAGCAATTGGCGGGCTTGATGGGAGCGGATGCCTTCATCGTGAATGACGCAGATAGCATGAGCGCCGCGCAGCGCGTGTTTGGCGGTTTGCCGGACGTGGTGATCGAGTGCGTCGGATTGCCCGGCATGATTGCGCGTAGCGTGGAATTTGTCCGGCCACGCGGCGCGGTCATCGTTGCCGGGGCGTGTCCGACCCCGGATCAGTTTGCGCCGCTTGCCGCAACCATCAAGGAAATCCGCATGCAGTTCGCCATTGTCTATAGCGTCGAGGATTTCCAGAAGTCGATCGATGCCATGGAAGCAGGCAGCGTCGACGCGCGTGCCATGGTGACCGACACCGTGGACATGGCGCATTTCTCCGATACGTTCGAAGCGCTACGCAAACCCGGTCACCATTGCAAAGTGATGTTGGCGCCATGGTCTTGATGCACGGGACGCGAAATCGAGCGAGGAGCGGGCGATGAACTTCGAAGGCAAGGTGGGCATTGTCACCGGCGCAGGTTCCGGTATTGGCGCCGCAGTGGCGTCAGGTTTCGCCCAGCGCGGCGGCAAAGTCATCATTGCCGACTACGATTCGGGCAGCGCGGAGCGTGTCGCACAGAGCATCAACGCTGCAGGTGGCCGTGCGATCGCGCTGCGCACCGACGTAAAGCAACAAGCGGACCTCGACCGCATGATTGGTGCGGCCGTGGATGCATTCGGACGTGTCGATTTTCTCCACAACAATGCGTACAGCTTCGCGTTTCCGCCGTCCGGTGTGTGGAGGATGCCAGATGATGCTTGGGAACATCATTTGAACATCGGACTCACGAGCTGTTTTCGCGCGATTCGCGCCGTGATACCCGTCATGACACGGCAGGGCAGCGGCGCGATCGTGAACACCGCGTCCATCTCGGGCCTCTTTGCCGATCCCGGGTCCATGCCCTACAACGCGGTGAAGGCCGCTCTGATCAATATGACGCGCACGGTCGCGTGTGAAGTAGGGCGGTTCGGCATTCGTGCGAATTGTGTGTGCCCTGGCGTGATTGCCACCGGAGCCACGGGTCCATCGCTGGAAGTGGCTGAAATTCGCGACGCGGCCGTCGCCCAGATTCCGCTGGGCCGTATCGGCTCGCCCGAGGAAATTGCCAGCGTCGTATTGTTCCTGGCTTCCGATCTCGCCAGTTTCGTCACCGGTGCGGCTTACGTCGTCGACGGCGGCCAGACGCTCACGACGGGCAATGTATTTTCGAGGTTTGTCGAGCTGGAACCGCCGGCTTAGGCATACCGCCCGCTTCGAGTCACTTGAAAGCCTCACGCTATTTCATTTCAACCCGAGTTCCGCGCTTGGAAAACGATCCTCCGGTCCTGCCATGAATTTGCTCTACGACGAGCGTCTGGATGGCGCGCTGCCAGAGATCGACAAGCATGCTTTGCTGACCAGCCTGCGGCGCTTGCTGCCGAAGGTATCCATCCTGCACAGCGATGAGGATCTGCGTCCCTACGAGTGCGATGGGCTGTCGGCCTATCGCACGGTGCCGCTGTTGGTAGTGCTGCCAGAGAGCGCCGAGCAAATAGAAACATTACTGCGTTACTGCTACGAGCAGCGTGTGCCCGTGGTGGCGCGTGGCGCGGGAACGGGTTTGTCGGGCGGCGCGCTGCCGCTGGCCAAAGGAATCCTGCTGTCGTTGGCGCGCCTCAATCGCATTCTCGAGGTGAATCCCGAGGCATGCATGGCGCGTGTGCAACCCGGCGTGCGCAATCTGGCTATCTCCGATGCGGCCTCGCCGTATGGTTTGTACTACGCCCCCGATCCTTCTTCGCAGATCGCCTGTTCCATTGGCGGCAACGTTGCCGAGAACGCCGGCGGTGTGCATTGCCTGAAGTACGGCCTCACCGTGCACAACGTGCTCAGCGTGGACATCGTGACCATCGAAGGCGAGCGGCTCACGCTGGGAGGGCAGGCGCTGGACAGCCCCGGATTCGATTTGCTGGCGTTGTTCGTCGGCTCGGAAGGCTTGCTGGGCGTCGTGGTGGAAGTCACCGTGAAGCTGTTGCCCAGGGCTGAAGCGGCCCTGGTGCTGTTGGCAAGCTTCAAAGACGTTCGCGATGCCGGTCGTGCCGTGGGCGCCATCATTGGTGCCGGTGTCATTCCGGGCGGATTGGAGATGATGGATAACCTGTCGATTCGAGCCGCCGAGGATTTCATTCACGCAGGTTATCCGGTGGACGCCGCGGCGATTCTGTTGTGCGAGCTCGATGGGGCGCCCGCCGATGTCGATGCTGACTGCGAGCGCGTGCGGGCGGTCATGGTCCGGTGTGGCGCGACTGAGCTGCGTGTCGCACGCGATGAGAATGAGCGTCGCCAGTTCTGGGCGGGCCGTAAAGCCGCTTTTCCTGCCGTAGGACGCATATCTCCGGATTATTACTGCATGGACGGCACGATTCCGAAACGCGCATTGCCGACGGTGCTGGAACGCATCGATGCTCTATCGCGCGAGTACGGGCTGCGAGTTGCCAACGTGTTCCATGCCGGTGACGGCAACTTGCACCCACTGATCCTTTTCGATGCCAATCAGCCGGGTGAGTTGGATCGCGCCGAGCAACTTGGCGGCAAGATTCTGGAACTGTGCGTGGCGGTGGGCGGCAGCATCACCGGCGAACACGGCGTCGGTCGAGAAAAGATCAACCAGATGTGCGTGCAGTTCCGCGAAGACGAGCTGACGATGTTTCGCGCCATCAAGATGGCCTTCGATGAGCGTGGCCTGCTGAACCCAGGCAAGAACATTCCCACGCTGGCGCGCTGCGCCGAGTTCGGCGCCATGCACGTGCATCAGGGACAATTGCCGCACCCGGAACTGGAGCGCTTTTGATGCCAGGCGCGCAGAGAAACCTCGTGTCGGAATCTGGAGATTTCAGTACGCATCTGCGGGAGCAAGTGCGTGCCGCGATCGATGCAGCCGCGCCGCTGGCTATTCGTGGCGGCGCAAGCAAGCGGTTTCTGGGCCGCGCCTTGCAGGCATCGGAACTCGATACACGCCCACATCGCGGCATCGTTCACTACGATCCAACGGAATTGGTGCTCACCGCGCGTTCGGGAACTCCACTGGCGGAGGTCGAAATGGCGCTGATCGAGCATGGGCAGATGCTTGCTTTCGAACCTCCGCATTTCGGCGCGGAGGCAACGTTTGGTGGCATGGTGGCCGCGGGTGTGTCCGGTCCCCGCAGGCCATGGACAGGATCGGTGCGGGATTTCGTGTTGGGGTGTCGGCTCATCGATGGTGAGGCGCGCCACATGCGGTTCGGCGGTGAAGTGATGAAGAATGTCGCGGGCTATGACGTCGCGCGACTCATGGCCGGAAGTTTCGGGTGCCTGGGGCTGCTGACCGAAATTTCCATGAAGGTACTGCCCGTTGCGCCCTGTCGCCGCACGCTGCGTCTTGACATCGATGCAGGCGAAGCACTTCGTTTGCTGGCGCAGTGGGCAAATCGACCCTTACCCATCACCGGAGCGTGTCATGACGGACGCGCGCTCTACGTGCGACTCGAAGGTGGGAGTGGCTCCGTGGAGGCAAGTGCGGCACGCATTGGCGGCACGGCAGCGGAGGATGCGTTTTGGCTGGCACTGCGTGAGCAACAGTTGCCGTTCTTTGGAGGTTCGTCACCCTTGTGGCGCATCTCATTGCCGCCAGCGACACCCCGGATCGATCTGCCAGGCGAGGTGTTGATTGACTGGGGAGGCGCGCAACGCTGGCTGCGCAGCGGAGCGGACGCGGCGACGATTCGACGCATGGCAGGCGAGGCGGGCGGTCACGCGACCTTGTGGCGCGGCGATCATGCTGAGCCGTTTCATCCGTTGACGGCGCCGGCCTGGACTCTGCATCGGCGGCTCAAAGCGCAGCTCGATCCTGCTCGCGTGTTCAACCCCGGGCGCATGTACGCGGATCTGTAAATGCAGACTCGACTAGATTCACGAGCGCAACAGATGCCGCGCGCGGCCGAAGCAGAACGCATTCTGCGCAGCTGTGTGCATTGTGGCTTCTGCAACGCGACCTGCCCCACCTATCAACTGCTGGGCGACGAACTGGACGGCCCGCGCGGCCGTATCTATCTCATCAAGCAAATGCTCGAAGGCAGCGAGGTGACTCGCGCGACACAGTCCCACCTCGACCGTTGCTTGACTTGCCGAAACTGCGAAACAACTTGCCCTTCGGGCGTGAAGTATCACTCGCTGCTGGATATCGGGCGTGCTGAGGTGGATCGGCGTGTGTCCCGAACATTCGGAGAGAAATTGTTTCGCGCCACGATCCGCTGGGTGCTGACTCGCCCGATGCTGGTTGCGGTACTGGTGAAGGTGGGCCGAGTGTTTCGTCCACTGTTGCCGGCCAGTTTGCGTGACAAGATTCCCTCACCCGCAGGGTCGGCCGGCACGCGTCCGGGAGTTGCCCATGCACGCCGGATGTTGATGCTGGAGGGCTGCGTCCAAGCTCCGTTGTCGCCCAACACCAATGCCGCCGCGGCTCGTGTGCTCAGTCGTCTGGGCATTGGCGTGGCGCCTGCGAATGAAGCAGGTTGTTGTGGCGCCATCGACTACCATCTGGATGCGCAAGAGGCCGGCCGGAATCGCGCACGACGCAATATCGATGCGTGGTGGCCCGCAATCGAGCTGGGTGCCGAAGCCATCGTGCAAACAGCCAGCGGCTGTGGCGCGTTCGTCAAGGAGTACGGCGAACTGCTCGCCGACGATCCGCAGTATGCGGCCAAAGCCCGCCGCGTCAGTGCGCTGGCGAAAGACCTGGTGGAAGTGTTACGCGCGGAACCGCTGGAAAACCTTCAGTTGTCCGGCGCGGCCGGCGCAAAACTCGCGTTCCACTGTCCGTGCACGTTACAGCACGCACAGAAACTCGCTGGCGCGGTGGAAGGCGTGCTCAAACGTCTTGGCTTCACGCTCACTGCGGTCCCAAATGCAAATTTGTGCTGTGGGTCGGCCGGTACGTATTCACTCACGCAACCGGTACTGTCGCGGCAACTACGCGATGACAAACTAGCCGCCCTGCAAAGTGGCGGGCCGGAACAAATCGTCACTGCAAATATCGGCTGTCAACTGCATCTCGCGCCTCACGCGCGCGTGCCGGTTCGTCATTGGATCGAGCGGCTCGATGAAGCGCTTGAAGCACAATCAATACCTTGAAGGAGTGCCATGCCTGTTCAACAAACCCGCTGCGTTCTGACGGTTGTCGATTTGGAAACGGTGCTCCGCGCCGCGCGTGAAGAGGCGGCGCGCAACGGCTGGTTGGTCACAATCGCTATCGTCGATGAAGGGGGCCACCCACTGGCGCTACAACGGCTCGATGGCGCGGCACCGGTCAGTGCCTACATCGCAGGCGAGAAAGCGCGGACGGCGGCGCTGGCGCGGCGTGAATCGAAATGGTACGAAGAATCGATCAATGGGGGACGCGCGGCCCTGCTCTCGCTGGGCGCGCTAACGGGAATGCTCGAAGGCGGCCTGCCGATCATGACGGGCGGCCATTGCATCGGCGCCGTAGGTGTTTCCGGCGTGAAGCCGGACCAGGACGCGCAGGTGGCGCGAGCGGGCATCGCCGCTCTGGCGATTTGACGCAGATCGCCGGCAGTCGCGGCCCGGCGATCTTGAAAAAATGACGGAAAGTCAGTTCTAATCACGGCCCAGGCGCGCGATGCGAGCCTCTCATTTCCTCGGCGGGTCTTACATGAATACGCTGTTTCGGTTGGACGGACGAACCCTTCTCATCACGGGGGCCGGGCAGGGCATTGGCCTGTCGCTGAGTAAACTGGCCATCGAGCTGGGGGCGAATGTCGGCGGCGTGGACATCAACGCCGACAATCTGCGTGGCGCGGCAGCGGAGCTGGGTGACAAGTTCCTGCCGCTGACGGGCAGCGTGACCGACGCGGAGTTCGCGAGCACGGCCGTCGCGCAACTCCTGGAGCGCTATGGCGCAGTCAACGGGCTCATCAACAACGCGGGCATCATCCGGCCGGCGATGATCGAGAAGATGGAACCTCAGCAGTGGCAGCAGGTGATGGATGTTCACGCCACCGGTTCCTTCTATTTCACGCAGGCGGTCGGCCGGCATTTGATCCAGCGCGCCAAGGGCGGCGACAAGGCGCCGGGCGCGATCGTCAATATCACCTCGGATGCCGGCCGGCGCGGCAGCATCGGACAGATCAATTATTCCGCCGCCAAATCGGCCCTGTTCGGCATGACGATGAGTGCCGCGCGCGAGTGGTCGAAGTTCAACATACGCGTCAATGCCGTCGCTTTCGGTGCGGTGGAAACGCCAATGACGGAGACCATCCGCAGCGACGAGCGTTTCCGGGACCAGTACCTGGCGCAGATTCCTCTGGGCAGGTTCGCCACAGCGGCCGAAGTGGCCGTGCCCGTGCTGTTCCTGCTCTCCGAGGGCGCGTCGTACATCACCGGGCAAGTCATTTCCGTGAACGGCGGATACACCATCGCAATGTAGTCCGGTTGCCTCGTCGCCTTCCATCAACGATCAGTAACAGTACATGCGTGAAGCAGTCATTGTCGCTACCGCCCGCACGCCAATCGGCAAAGCGCACCGCGGGGCGCTCAACAACATCAAGTCACCGACCTTGACGGCGCATGCGATTCGCCATGCGGTCGAGCGCGCGGCGGTGGCTTCGCAGGAGGTGGAAGACGTCATTATTGGGTGTGCGCAACCTGCCGGTACCCAAGGACGCAATCTGGCGCGCGCGGCCGCGTTGGCGGCCGGATTGGATGTCGTGGCGGGCGGGAGCACCGTCGATCGCCAGTGCGCCTCCGGGCTGATGGCGATCGCCATCGCGGCCAAGCAAATCATCGTGGACGGCTGTGACATCGTGGTGGCCGGCGGCTCGGAAAACGTCAGCGCGACTTCGCCGGCGTATGGCGAATGGTCGTTGCGCGAGAAGGATCCCGCCTGCATCGAGCGCGTGCCGCATGCTTACATGCAGATGATCGATACCGCCGAATTCGTCGCCCGCAAGTACGGCGTGAGTCGCGAACAGCAGGACGAGTATGCGCTCGAGTCGCAACGGCGTGTTGCCGCCGCGGTAGCGGCGGGACGCTTCGATGCGGAGATCGTGCCGATCGAGGCCATGACCAAGAGAGTCGATAAGAGCACTGGAGACGTGAGCTACGAGGCGACGCGCCTGGGACGCGACGAAGGTCCGCGTGCCGATACCACAGCCGAAGGTCTCGCCAGGCTAAAACCGGTCATCGACGGTGGCGTCATCACTGCCGGCAACGCCAGTCAGCTATCCGACGGTGCGTCAGCATGCGTGCTCATGGAAGGGTCGCTCGCCTCGAAGCGCGGTTTGCAGCCCCTTGGCATCTATCGCGGTTTCATGAGCGTGGGATGTGCACCGGAAGAGATGGGCATCGGCCCGGTGTTCGCCGTGCCCAAGCTGCTTCGGAACAATGGACTTGCGGTGAGTGACATTGGATTGTGGGAATTGAACGAAGCGTTTGCGGTGCAGGCGCTGTACTGCCGCGATCGGCTCGGCATCGACCCGGCCGTCTTCAACCCCAACGGCGGCGCCATTGCGCTGGGTCATCCCTTTGGCATGACGGGCTCGCGTCTGGTCGGGCACGCCTTGCTCGAAGGCCGGCGGCGAGGAGTGAGATTCGTCGTCGTCACCATGTGTGTCGGCGGTGGCATGGGTGCCGCGGGACTGTTCGAAGTTTGCTGATCGATCACTTCGGAATGGCAGGGCTGTCGCGCAGCGCTGCGACATTGCGGTCGACGACCGACATCAATTGGTCCAGCTGGCGGTGCGGATTGATCTCCAGATGCACCGTGGGCTCATCGTAGATGAGCACATGGCCCTTGGGAATCCAATACACGCAGCCCGGGCCGATCACTTCCTCGGAGCCGTCCGCATACCGGGCGCGGATGCTGCCGCTGAAGACATAGCCGTAGTGATCGCAGGGACACACATCCCCAGGCAGGCCTTTGTACAGCGGCGTGCAATCGATCGGCCGATCGACGGTGGTGAAGCCGATCTCCATCTCGCCCGCCTTGATGGAACGAAATGCGCCATCGTTGCCGGGGCGCACTGGCACGTCTTCTTTCTTGAAATGCATATGAGTCTTCTCCTATGCCGGATACGCTGCAGGTGGTCGCCTTCGATAGGTCCTGCCGTCAGCTCCGCGTACGCGGCATGCCGAGGCCCTGTTCGGCGATCAGGCTGCGATGGACTTCGCTGGTGCCGCCATAGATCCGCATGCCGACCGATTGCCGATAGCCCAACTCCACCTCCATCAGATCCTCATCGTCGCGGAACAACGAGTGCGGCGCGAACAGGTCCATGAGCTCGCATGCGTCTTTCTGATACATCTCGGTGGAGAAGAGCTTCGACATGGGTCCAAACGCCGCACGCTGCGGAACCTTGTTATAGACTGCCCAGATGCCGCGATAGCACAGCATTTGTGCAATCGTGACGTGCGTGGCGATCCTAGCGAGCATGGCTTTGACATGGGCGTGTTCCAACAACTTTCTGCCGTCGCGCTCGGTGTTCTGCGCGTATTGCAGGGCGTGTTGGAACATGTGCTGATAGCTGATGCGGTACTGGTCGCCACCGCTGTGCTCCAGCTCCAATGTGGCCGCCATGACGGCAAGGCCGCCGTCGACCTCGCCGATCCGATACTTGTCGGGCACGCGGACATCGGTGAAGTAGATGACATTGGTGCGCTCGTCCATCAGGGTGTGCACCGGGTGGAGTTCGATTCCCGGTGTATTCATGGGCACGAGAAACACCGTCAGGCCCCGGTGCTTGGGAACGTGCTGGTTGGTGCGGGCAAGCAGAAAGCAATAGTGGGCGAGGTTACCGGCGGTGGTGAATATCTTCTGTCCGTTGATCAGCCAGTCGTTGCCGTCGCGCTCGGCGCGTGTATTGGCCGCGAAGACGTCCGAGCCGGAACTCGGCTCGGAGAAGCCGAGGCATCCGAGCGCCTCGCCGCGCACGAAGCGCGGCATCACCTCGGCCCGACATTCCGGCTGCGCCAGGCGCATCACGATTTGCGCGACTTGATTCGTTACCGGGCCGGTGATTCTCTGCATGCCGAACTCTTCGAACACCTCTGCCATCGCGGCATTGTCGAATGCATCGCGTTCGAGGCCGCCGTATTCGCGCGGCCAATGTGGGAACAGCAGGTTGTGGGCGGCGAGCTTGGCGTCGAATTCAGCCGAGTAGCCGGCCACGGAATGGTGGCGTTTGGCGAGGATTTCCGGCGTCAAATTGTTACGAAAGAACTCCCGCACTTGTTCGCGAAAGGCCTCGGCCTTCGCGCCGACCCCGAACTCCAGGTCGACGTCACCGGCTTGCGGGAGCGGGGCTTTCACGCCGTGCCACAGCCGATCCGCGGCAATCAACAAGTCGGCATTCGGATCGCCTGCCAACAGTGGCCACGCCTTGGCACGGCGGTAGTACAGCTGCACGGCGTACTCGAGCGACACGCCGTAGCCGCCGTGGGTATGCACGGCGCGTGAGACAGCTCGCGTCGCCGCCTGGCAGGCAAACCAAAATGCCATGCGCACATTGGCGGCCGCTTCCGGACGATCCTTTGCGATCGCCCAGATCGCTCGCCACACCATTAGTTGCGCGCCGTCGATCTCGGTATATGAATCCGCGAGCGGGTGCGCAATGCCCTGGAAGCCGCCTATAGGCCGGCCAAACTGCTCGCGAGTGCAGGAATATTCGGCAGCGATTCGGACTGCCTCGTGCGACAGGCCGACGAGCATTGCCGACTGTAACAACTTCCATTCTTCGAGCGAGGCGAGGAACGCGTCGCGTGCCGGTGCGCCCGAGGCGATGACATCGCGCTCGCCCACGGCTTCGCCGCCGCCGACCGCGGCTAACGCATAAGGCGACGCGCCAAGATTTTCGCTGACCGCGGGCAAGCGCGTCAGCGCCACGACGCGATCGCCTTCCAGTGCGAGCACTGCATGCGCAATGCCTGCGCCGGGCACGGCCTGTCGTACTCCATTTGTTTCCAAGCTCTGCGGCATGAAGGCGAACAGCTTGCCATTGCAGGCGAGCTCGAGCAGTGCTTGCGCCTTGGTGCCGGGCAGTTGCGATAGCAATCGGTTGGCAGCCATGCTTTCGGCAAACGGAATCGACGCCAGACGGCGGCCGGCTTCCTCGGCCACCAATGCGGTTTCGAACAAGCCTTGTCCGAGGCCGCCGCGGTCCTCCGGAATACGCATCAGGTGCAGGCCCATCTCGACGAACTGCGACCATAGCTGCGCATCGAATCCCTGCGTCGCTTCGGCGGCACGAACGCGATCCGGCGTCGACTCGCTGCAGAAAAGCTTGGCAGCGGTTTCGCGCAGCAATTTCTGCTCATCGCTCAAGTTGAGATTCATAGGGTTGCGCAGCGGTGGAGTTTGCGGAGCGCGACCTTGTCGACTTTCCCGGTCACGAGCTTGGGCAGAGCGTCGGCGAAGATCACCGTCTTCGGTTGCTTGTAGCTGGCGATCAACGAGCGCGTGTGGTCGATGATCTCTGCTTCGGTGGCGCGGTGGCCGTTGCGCAATATCACGACTGCGCAGACGCTTTCGCCCCACTTGGGATCGGGCAGGCCGATGACCGCGCACTCCGAGACGGATGGATGCTGGAGCACCGCTGCTTCGACCTCGCGTGAATACACGTTCTCGCCGCCGGTGATGATCATGTCCTTCTTGCGGTCGACGAGATAAAGAAATCCGTCCGCGTCGATATAGCCCATGTCGCCGGTGTCCACCCAGCCGTCACGCAAGGTTTCGATCGTTGCGGCGCTGTTGTTCCAGTAGCCTCGGAACATCGCGCCGCTGCGGGCGACGATCTCACCGGCCACGCCGCGCGGGCACTCACTGCCGTTCTCGTCGAGGATCCTGGCTTGCAGGTTCGGATAGGGCTTGCCGACCGACGTGAGCCACTTGCGCTCGCGTTCGGTGCCGTGCGGGCGATGCAGTTTTGGCGGCAGTGAGAACATGCAGATCTCGGTCTGACCGAACAAGTTGACGAAGCCACAGCCCGCAAACACTTCGAGCGCGCGCTTCAGCACTGGCAGCGGCATTGGCGCGGCCGAATAGATGAGCGTGCGCACGCTGGTCAGGTCCGCTTGCGCGATCGACGGAGTCTCGAGCAGCATCTGCACCATCGTCGGCGCCATCAGCACCACGGTGAGCTTGTCACGCTCGATTGCCCATACCATCGACTCGGCGTCGAACTGCCGGTAGAGGTAGGCGGCGCCACCGCGGAAGTGCATCGACAGACTGATGATGAGGCCGCCGAAGTGGAACATCGGCATGACGATCAGTACGCGGTCGGTGGGCTGCATGTCGCACAGCCAAGTGTCCACTTGTACCAGCTGACGCAGCTCGCGATGGCCCCACAGGCAGCCCTTGGGTTTGCCGGTGGTGCCGCTGGTATAGATCAGGCAGCAAAGATCTTCCTCGCGGGCGCCGCAGCGGCGGACCGGCGGGATCGCCGGTGGCGATGAAGTCGTCGTAGGACCCGGCCCAATCGGTGCTGCTTCCGATGCAGACGAAAGTCTGCACCGAGGGCATATCGGCGCGCAGCGTCTCGATCACTGGCAGGTACTGCGCTTCGAAGATCAGCACCTTGGGTGCGCCATCCTTTACTACATACGCGATCTCGGGCGGCGCGAGGCGGAAGTTCACTGTGGCGAGGATGAATGCGCTCCACTGTGTCGCTGCAATCACTTCACCGTATTCGATGCAGTTCATCGCCAGGATGGCGATGCGATCCTGGCGTCGCGCCCCCGCTTTATACAGCGCCGACCCGAGACGTTTCGCACGCGCCAGCAAATCGCCATGCGTCAGCTGGCGGTCGCGGTCGACGTAAGCGGGCTCGCTGGCATAGGACGTGGCGTTTTGCTCCAGATCATCGGCGAATGACAGCGGCAAATGACCATGCATGGGAGTTCTCGCTCTCAGGCCGGCCCCTGCGCGAGGCCCGAGGAACGCGCCAGATGGAAATCGCGATCGCCGAAGCGCTTGTCGAAGACCAGCGAGGACTTGTAGTGATGGGCCACTGCATACTCTTCGGTGATGCCGATGCCGCCATGCAATTGAATGCCCTGGCCGGCGACCAAACAGGCCGATTGCGCGATCAGTGCCTTGGCCCCGGATGCAGCCCGGGCGCGGCGCAGTGGATCGCCGCTTTCCAGGGCTGCGAGCGCCTGCATCAGCATCGACCGCGCTTGCTCGGTTTCGATGAACATCTCGGCCATTCGGTGCTGCAAAGCCTGGAATTTGCTGAGTGCCTGGCCGTACTGCGTGCGTTGCTTGAGATAATCGGCGGTCAGCGTGATGACCGCCTCCATCGAACCGAGCGTCCACGCGGCGAGTGCCACCATGGCGCGATCGAGGGCGAGCTCAAGTGTGACGGCGGCGCGGCGGGCGTCGCGAATCAACAGCTGAGCGGGCGTGTTGCTGAAACGAATGTCGCCGGCGCGCGTACCATCGATGACTTCGTACTCATCGAGCGCCGCGCCACCCGCATTAGGTTCGACGACAAACAAACTGAATCCTTCCGCATCGCTGGTGCGTGCGCTGACAACCCAATGGCTTGCAGCCGCGGCGTGGTGTACCCGTGTCTTGGCGCCGCTGAGTAGCCAGCGACCCGAGTCGGATGTGGCGCGGATTGCCACCGGTGTTTGATATTCACTGCGGCCGGCTGGCTCTACGTGCGCCAGCGCCGTGATGCACTTACCGGCGGCAATGCTGCCGAGCAGTTGTTCGCGCAGCTCTGCGGCATCGGCCGCATTCACCAGCGTCGCGCCCAGTACGGCGGTGTCGGTGTAAGGCTCGATGGCGAGGCCGCGGCCCAATTCTTCGAGCAATAGAGAAAGTTCTGCGTCACCGTTGCCCAAGCCGCCGGCATCCTCGGGCACGGCCAGGGCCAGCCAGCCCAGTTCTGCGAAATCGCCCCAATGCTTGCGCGAAAAGCCGTCCGCGCTGGTGGCGGCAGAGCGGCGTGCTTCGATGCCCAGATTCTCGCGGACATAGCGCCGGGCGCCTTCCGCCAGCATGGTTTGTTCGTCGGATAGGTCGAAGTTCATGGTCAAAAGCCGAACGCCAGCTTCGAGATGATGTTTTTCTGAACTTCGCGCGCACCGCCGTAGATCGTGAGTGCGCGCAAGTACAGATGATCGACGGTCACGCCCGGCACGTGTTCGGGCCAGAGCGCGTTAACGATACCGGGATCGAATGCTTCTTCACGCGGGTAATGGCGCAGACTGCGCGCGCCGAGCGCTTCGGTCATCAGTTCGGTGAGACGTTGTTGCAGTTCGGAGCCGCGCACTTTCAAAACCGAAGCGCGAGCCGCGATCGGATATTCACTCGGCGCATTGCACAGTACCCGCAGCACCGACCACTCGAGCGCTTGCACCAGCAGCTCGGCCTCCTGCAGCCGCGCGGCGAACAGCGGATCGTCCAGTATTCGTTTGCCATTGCATTGCTCGTTCCCTGCAACTTCACGGATACGTTTCAGGTCGCGCCACGACTTCTCGATGTCGGCGCTCGCGGTGCGTTCGTTGCCGAGCAAGAACTTTGCCTGATCCCAACCGCTGCCGGGCGCGCCGATCATCTGGTCTGCAGGGACGCGCACGTTCTCCAGGAATACTTCCCACGTGGAGCATCCGCCGCTGATCGTGGGAATGCCGCGCACGGTGACGCCGGGCGACTTGAGGTCCAGCAGGATCATGGAGATGCCGCGCTGGGGCTTCACCGTGTTGTCGGTGCGAACCAGGAAGAATCCCCAATCGGAATAGTTGGCCTCGGTGGTCCAGATCTTCTGGCCGTTGATCACATAGTGAGCGCCATCGAGTACCGCGCTGGTGCGCAGTGACGCGAGATCCGATCCCGCGCCCGGCTCCGAGAAGCCCTGCGCCCACAGCGTTTTGCCGCTCAGAATGTCTGGAAGAAAACGCGCCTTCTGCGCTGCCGTGCCGAAGGTGTAGATGACCGGGCCGATCAGGCGCAGGCCTTGCCAGCGCAATTCGGGTGCCCCGGCCATGCCGCATTCGTATTCGAACAGATGCGCTTGCAGGGGAGTCCAGCCGGGACCGCCATATTCCTTCGGCCAATGCGGCGCGGACCACCCTTTCTCGCCGAGCACGCGGTTCCACCAGCGTCGATCCTCATCGTGCGGAGGATGCATCCCGATATGAGAGCGTCGGCGCACTTCGTCCGGAAGCGCACCCTGCAGGAAAGCACGCACTTCGCTGCGAAAAGCATCGTCCTCGGGGCTGACCTTGAGTCTCATCTCGGTGTGGTGTTCGAAGGAAAACGACAGGCTCGACAAGATTACACATTGTCAGTTTCATGGCAAGCAAAGATCGGCCGGCTCGAGCCGCCGGGCAGCGAGATCGGCCTGCATGGTTGCGCCCCGGCTGGTTCATACGCACTCGGACAGGCTCCTGGGCAGCGCGGCAGGTCACCAACTCGCCAAGTTGAAAGCTGACGACAAATCAGTTCTACTGACCGGGATCTACTCGGCTGGCATCGCCCGGGGCAAACAGCGTTTACCCAGCGTACGATGCCGGATTCACCAATCCCTGGGTATCGCTTTCACGGACAATGAACGAGTTGGTAATGAACGAGTTGGTTCGGGTCGAGCATGCGGACGAGGTCGGAATCATCACTCTCGATGTTCCGAAGACTCGCAATGCGCTGTCGAAAGAGGTGCTGCGGCTGCTCGCCGAGCGATTGGACGCTCTGGCAGCGGATTCCCGGTGCCGCGCCATTGTTTTGACCGGAGCGAACGGGCATTTCTGTTCGGGCGGCGACGTCTCGGGCATGTCCGAGCCGCGAGCGCTGCCGGTGGGCCGCGCTCGCAATGCCATGGGGCATCCGATCGTCCGTGCCATCGCGGCGGGCGCCAAACCCGTCATCGCGGCGGTGCAGGGATATGCTGCCGGCGGCGGGTTCTCGCTGGCGTGCGCCTGCGACTACATCGTCGCGGCCAACACGGCGAAGTTCGTATCTTCGTTCGCCAAAGTGGGAATGGTTCCTGACCTGGGGTTGCTGTGGAGTTTGCCCAGGCGCATCGGACTTCCCGAGGCCAAGCGAATGTTTGCCACTGCACGCGTGGTCGAGAGTGCCGAGGCGCTCGCGCTGCGGCTCGTCGACGCCGTCGTGGAGCCGGAGCAGTTGATGGAGCGGGCGGTCGCTGTCGCTCGTGAGTTCGCGGCACAGGCGCCGTTGCCATTCGCAATCATCAAGAGCATCTATGCACGTGGCTGCGACAGCCTCGAGCAAGCTCTCGCCTATGAGATCGACAACAATCCGCCGCTGCAAATGACCGACGATCATCGCGAAGCGGTCGAGGCATTCCTGGCGAAGCGCAAACCTGTATTCAAGGGCGCCTGATCCGCATGGCCGTCGACTACGACAAACTCATCGCTCTGAAAATACCCGACGCGTACTCGAGCTATGCGGCCAAGGACGTGTTGTTGTACGCATTGAGTCTGGGGGCAGGCGCGAACCCGACCGATCAAGGTCAGTTGCGGCTGTGTTTCGAGGAAGGGCTGCGAGTGCTGCCCACCATGGGCGTGGTCCTCGCTCATCCCGGATACTGGCCCAGGCTTCTGGAAACCGGCCTCGACTGGGTGCGCATCGTGCATGCGGAGCAGGGGCTCACGTTGCACAAGCCGCTGCCGGTGCAAGCCGATGTAGTGGGGCATTCGCGCGTGTTGGATATCGTCGATAAGGGGCGCGAGAAGGGCGCGTTGCTTACCTACGAACGGCGTGTGCTGGATCGCGCCACGGGCGAGCCGTTGTGTACTATTACGCAAACGATGCTTTGCCGCGGCGATGGCGGTTTCGGCGGCCCGGAACGGAGCCTGCCGCCGCCGCCGCAAGTGCCCGAACGCGATCCCGATGCCCAATGCGACATTCCGACTTTGCCGCAGACCGCGCTGCTCTACCGACTGAACGGCGATTGGAATCCGTTGCATGCGTCGCCGATTGTGGCTCGCAAGGCTGGTTTCGATCGGCCGATCCTGCATGGCCTGGCGACTTACGGCGTCGCCGGCTATGCAATTCTCAAAACGCTGCTGAACTATGAGGTGGAGCGTGTCGCGTCGATCTTCGGACGATTCACTGCGCCGGTGTATCCGGGCGAGACGCTGCGTACGCAGATGTGGGTGGACGGCAACGTGGTCAGCTATCGAGTACGTGTGATCGAGCGCGGCCTCGTGGCTATCAACAATGGCCGCGTCGAGTTGCGATCATGACGGCGGCGCGAGCAGCGGTTGCCGCCCCCGAGCTCATGCGGGCGGAGACGCTTTGGGACTTGATTCGCTTGCGAGCAAGTGCAACTCCCGATGCGCCGATGCTGATCGATGCGTCGGACCGCAGAATGACATATGCGCAGTTCGCCGATGCTGCCGAGCGTTTGGCCGCCGGATTCTTCGAGCTCGGCATTGGTCCCGGGACTCCGGTGACATGGCAACTGCCGACGCGAATCACGACGGTCCTCGTGATGGCGGCGCTGGTGCGGTTGGGCGCGGCCCAGAATCCGATCATTCACCTCTATCGAGAACGCGAAACGCGCGCGGTGCTGAAGCAGAGCCGCTCGGAGTTTTTCCTCATTCCGGGGCAGTTCGGCAGTCGCGACTTCGCGGCCTTTGCCAGCGGTGTGACCGCGGAGCTGGAGAGCCGGCCGCGGATCATCACTGTAGAGACGGACCCCGCCAGGCTGCCAGCGGGCGATATCGCACTGCTGCCCGCGCCGCCGGCCCCTGGTGATGAGGTGCGCTGGATTCCATACACGTCAGGCACCACTTCCGATCCCAAGGGGGTGTGTCATACCGATCGCTCCATCATGGCGGCGGGCTACGGCCTGGCTCACGCGCTCAGGCTGACTGCGCGGGATGTGGGGACCATCGCCTATCCCATTGCTCACATCGGCGGCCCGATGTACCTGGTGATGATGCTCATGAATGGCATGTCGGCCGTTTTGATCGAGAGCTTTGTAGCCGCGCAGGCCGTTGGCTTGCTGCGGCGTTGGGGCGTTACGCAGAGCGGCGGCAGCACCACGCATTATCTCGCGTACCTCGAGGAGCAGCGTAAGCAACCGAACGAACCGCTCATCCCCTCGCTTCGCATGTTGACCGGAGGCGGCGCGCCCAAGCCTCCGGAACTGTATTGGCAGCTCAAACGCGAATTGAACTGCGCGGTGATGCATGCGTACGGCATGACGGAGGTTCCGCTGATTGCCCAGGGCTCGCCGCTCGATAGCGATGAGCAGCTTGCAAATACCGAGGGCCACGTCATCTCGGGCATGGAGGTGCGCATCGTCAAGGCGGACGGCGCCCTCGCGCGTCACGGGGAGGAGGGTGAGGTACGCGTGCGCGGTGCTTCAGTCTGCCGGGGCTATACGAATGTCGCGGCCAATGCGAGCGCCTTCGATGCGGACGGGTTCTTTCGAACTGGTGATATGGGGATTCTGCGTGAGGACGGTCACGTCACGCTCACTGGACGGGTGAAGGACATCATTATCCGCAAAGGCGAGAACATCGCCGCCAAGGAGCTCGAGGAATTGCTCTTTGCGCATCCGAAGGTGGGCGCCGTTGCAGTGATCGGATTGCCGGACCGGGAACGCGGCGAGCGCGTCTGTGCGGTCGTCGAAACCAAGCCGGGCGCCGAGCCACTGCAGTTCGCGGAGATGGTCGCGTACCTCAAGGATGCGGGATTGATGCTGCAGAAGATTCCAGAGCAGCTGGAAATCATCGAGCAGCTGCCGCGCAACGAGACCTTCAACAAGGTCCTCAAGCACAAGCTGCGTGAGCGCTTCGCCGGGACTTGGGTTCCACCGCGTTGACGAGAGTAGGCTCATGACGGTTAGCTTGTTGAGAAGCGCCGGCTTTCCGTCGCCGCGACATTGCTCAGCTTTGGCCGCGCTCAGGCTGGCGTGCCGGCCGCATCGTCCCACTGCTGCTGGTGCAGTCGACCGGCAGCGGCTCCTTCACATACGAGCTCCAGTCTCGATCCTGGGACCAGCTTCACGCGCGTAGCCGAATCGTGAAGTTTGGATAGCGCGCTGCCGACCGTCACCGCAGGCTTCAGTCGCCGCCGCCCGTGACGTAACGGCGCACGTGGTAGTGGAAGTTCGCGCAGGTCAGCTCGGCGATCGGGTTGGCGCGAGCGAACTCGAAGCCGCGCGATTTGATGCCCGCTTGAATTTCGGGAAGGTTCTCGAAGTCCTGCTCGAACACCAACGGCCACTTGGCTTCAGTGGGGCTCGCGTAGACCTCCCATTTGGCTTCCGGAGCTTTGCCCGGCGCGAAGCGCTCGAGCGAATAGATATCGAAGATGCACGAGTCTGGATCGTCGCCATTGGGCCGCGCGCGATACACCAGGGCGCCGTCCTCTTGTGGCAGGAAGGCGATGTTCGGAAAGATATTCCAATCCAGGCCGACGGCGCCCACATCCTCCAGCGTGAACTGGTCCCACTCGATGCCGTCCTTGCGTCCTTCCTCCCGATGCAGGCGATCCATGGCCAGCACGAGGTCCATGTACTCGGCATTCTCCGGCAGCTCTTCGGCCAGGCGTTTCATGGCGCGCACTTTTCGATCGGTGAACAGCGCACCGGTGTCGCGATTGAGCAGCTTGAAATAAACATGGATTTTCTCGGCGCGCGTCTTGGCGGCGCGGAACAGCGCATCGTCTTGCGACAGGCCGCCGAGCGCCTCGATGTGCGGGCAGGGGTCGCCAAGGATGGGGAAGTTGCGGACGTGGAACATCGAATGGATGCCGTGCGTCACGCAGGTCCAGCGGTTGTCGCCCGACACCGGATTGAACTGCCGATGCGCCGTCATCGCGTGGTAGCCCTCGATGAACACGTCCAGCGCCACTTTCCAGTTGCACCGTAAGGTGACCGATCGTCGCCAAACCGGCGCAAAATCCTCGAAGCGATAATTGCGGAAGGCGTGAATCACCGGCGCGAGGTACTCGTGCAAGGGCTGGGCTTTGTCAGGTTGCATGTGCACGAATACCCAGCCGCCCCAGGTGTCGAGGGCGAGCGGCTTCAGCGCGACCTCCTCCTGGCACAGCTCGCTGCCCCAGTCAGCCTGGTCGATGATTTCATCGTTGCTGCCGTCGGTGTTCCAGCGCCAGCCATGATACTTGCAGATGAGCTTGGTGGCGCGTCCCGAGCCCGACATCAGCCGGCGGCCACGATGCTGGCAGACATTGAAGAACGCACGCAGCACGCCGTCGTCGAGGCTGCGGACGATCAGGATCGACTCGTCGGCAATGTTGAAGGTGACGAACCGGCCGCGCTCCGCCACTTCGCTTTCGCGGCAGGCCATGAGCCAGACGTTCGGCCAGAGTCGCTGCTTTTCGCCGAGCAGGAACTCCCGGGAAAGATACGGCTCCTTCGGAATGTTCGCGCTGCCGGGGCCAGCCTGTTGGCGGATTCGATTCGCCGCACTGCTCATGGGGTACTCACTCACTCTTGGTTGCACAGTGATGTGCACTGAAAATCAGTATCGCGGTGAACTGTCGAAGTGTCAATTATCGGCGCGGGTCGAGTCGAACCATTGATTGTGCGTAAGGCGTCGTGTCCAATTCCAACGATTCCACAATCATTGCGTTCTGGTTTCCATGAAAAGTTGGCGTTGCCTACAGTGCGGCTGGGTTTACAGCGAAGCGGCCGGTGATCCGGAGAGCGGAATTCCGCCAGGCACTGCTTGGGAAGACGTCCCCTCGGATTGGTACTGCCCTGACTGCGGCGCTACCAAGCATGCATTCGAGATGATGGAACTGTAGAGCAATCCTCCGGTCAATGGCGGCGCTGCGTTCGCCGGGCCGCGTGCTAGTCATGTCGGATGACCGTCTTGCCGAAGTGTCCGGATGCGCCAAGGCTGGCATAGGCTCGCGCTGCCTGGTCGAAAGTGAAAACGGAGTCGACGACCGGACGCACGATGTAGGCGATCGCCTGATTCATCGCTTCGAAGCTGTCGCGACTGCCGACGTGAACCATGATGAAACCGTACGTAGCGTCCAAAGAATGCTGGGCCGGGCTCCGGAACGGAGCTCTCACACAGCCGGACGCCGAAAGCGCCGGTAAATTCCTACAAGCGGAACAGCTTCATTCAGTATCCCTTGGCAACACGTTGATATCTCAAGTGAGGGCCAGCGATCGTCCCACCAGTAACTGACAACAAGTTATTTATCGATCGCAATCGGGGGTTGTCGGAGCCCTAGGGCGGCGGCTGTGCGCTGTGCTCGCTCGTGGCTGACCACGACGCTGAATTCGCCGTAAATGAAATCTACCGGCATGAGCAGAGACTGCAGATCCGCAGGATCGATCGTGGCGAGCAGCTGAGAACTGGGCAAGTTAGGGTCGAACTTCCACTGCCAGCCGCCGGCAGTTTGCCGGAGCGAATGCCGTGCAATGTGTGTCATGACCTCAGGCGGGCCTGCGGGTTGCTCTGGCAATAGACGAAACCGTGAGACTCCCGTTGCCAGGTCGGGGTAAGTGCGTAGTGGCCGTATCGGCGGCTCGACAGGGAATGTTTCGCCGGCGAGCCGGAGGTAGCTGTCGATGAGGATGGCGTGCGCGAACCATTCGGGGTGCTCGAGACACGCGATGAGTGCCTGCGAGCCGCCGAAGCTGTGCGCCACCAAGATGGCCGGGCTCCGGCACTCATGCCGCGCCACCGTCAGGATGTTCTCGGCCAACGAATGATCGCGATAATCCGGCCATGCGTCGCTGTCTCCCATGCCCGGCAGGTCGACGGCAATCACCCGGAAGCAAGCCGCGAAGTGCGGAGCGATGGCATCCCACCAGTGCGCATGCCCCCGGTAGCCGTGAATCAGCATCAACACCGGCTTGTGTTCGCCGCGTTCTCCCCAGGTCAAATAATGCACCCGTCGCGGAGAATCGCCGAGAAAGTGAGAGATGCCCGGCTGCTGCAGGGCGCGGCTGATATTGTCGGCCTCGGACGGTGTGGCGTTCAATGCGCGCTCAGAGCTGGCTGACAGGAAGATCGATGCAAATGCCGTCGAGCGCCTCGGTGATTTCGATCTGGCAGGTGAGGCGGCTGTTCTGACGCAGCTCCAGTACGCCATCCAGCATCATCTGTTCCTCTTCGCCTTTGGGCGGCAGGCGGCCCAGAAACTCTTCGCGCACATAGCCATGACAAGTGGCGCAACTGCAGGCGCCACCGCAGTCGGCGAGAATCCCCGGCACGGCATTGTCTACGGCCGCTTGCATGGCGGAGCGGCCGAGCTTGGCCTCCACTTCGTGCCGAGTGCCGTTGGATTCGATGAAAATCACCTTGGGCATGCGCAATCCCCGCCAGAGCCGCTCGGCTCAATTGATTACCGCTGAACATCGTCCTCCACTTCCATCAACGGATTGGCGAGATAGTGCACGATGAAAGGAATGACCGAGAATTCGCGAAACAGCGCCGCGATCTGCGCCTTGCCTTCGGCTCGCCCCGGCGGCCCTTCCCAGATGCCGTCGTCAACGAACAGATCGGCCACTTCGTCGGTGAAGCGGTGCGTCGGTCCTTCCCAGCCGCCGTCGTTGTAGTTGACGTAGCGAGCATGAAGCTTCTCGATGTCCTCTCGCTTGCGAGCCTTTGCAGACGCCGCAGCAGTTCCTCATTCGTCGCCATGCCGATGCCTCTGGATGTACAGGGGATTACGCGGCCGGCGTCGCCGCGTACCGTTCGAGCAGTTCGCGCATGTTCTGCGGCATGGGCTTGTGCTTCGGGTTGTACCAAGGCAGAAGGACTTTCACGAGCCGCCGCAGGCTGGCGCGGCCAATGAGCTTGTTCTGCCGCTGTTCACGCTCTTTGGAGCGCTTCAGTTGCTCCGGACTCATGCATTGCCGATCGATGGCCAGGAGCGCATCGGCGCAGCGCCTGGTGTAGCTGTTGATATGGCGCGCGGCATAGAAGAACGCCCACACGCGATAGCAATAGCCGAACACGATCGATCTCCACCAGCCCTGGGCGAACAGAGTCTTGAACGCGTCGTAGCACACTGTGCGATGCTCGAATTCCTCGGCGAGATGCCATTTCCACAGCTCCACTGCGTATGGATCGGCGCCCGCGAGCAACTCTTCGATGTCGCCATGGAACCAGACTTCGGCCGAGGCGCAGCCGAGCGCTTCGAAGCCCTCGCAGTACGCCAGATTGAAGCGCAGCGAACGCTGGGTAAGAAAGCGGTGGTAGTCGGCCTTGTAGTCCGCTTCGATCTTGCGCATGACTTCGTAACCGGCGTCGTATATGAACTGATTGAACGCGACGTGCTGTTTGCAGTGTTGCGTCTCCTGCCGGATGAAGACTTCCATGTCCGCGTCGAGCTGGGTGTACTTGGGATCGAGTTGCTTGCGCGCACGCATCATGACCTTGACGAGATAAGGCTCGATATGGGCCGGCACGATGGAGAACGCGTTGTAACTGCGCGAACTCAGGATTCGGCGCCCAGCGAGCACGGAAGCGCGAGGAGTCGAACCTGGGAAAACGAACTTTCATGACAACGAACTCCGGTGAGGTCGCCCGCCAGCCGGAAATGCGTCTGTGCGCCGTGCTCTCAAAATGACACTCCGTCAGGTATGAGGCCGGTATGCCGCAATCTTGGCGTTGCGCAAGCGCTCGGAATTTTTGCGTGGAACGCTCGGTGGGGCATCACCGCGAATCGGGATGAGCTACGCCACCCGCGGTTTGCGGCCGTGTTGGCCAAGATAGTGTGCCGTTAGCACCGTTCCCTCCGGCATCACGTAGCTCAGTTCGGTGACTCGCTGGTACTGGTAGTGAGAGATCTGCCACTGACCGTTGGTTTTTCGATAGCGGTCGTGAATCAGGATGCTGCCTTCCATCACCTGGCGCGTGGCGACCACCATGCACCAGTCGTGCAAATACCAGATGCCCTCCGCAGTGGTGGGACTGGTGATGGTGATTTCCGGAAGGTTGGCCATGTGACGTGCCGCGACGCTGGAATCCAGTGCGCTGGCGACGGCCTCGATGAAGTCTTCACGGTTGTTGTATTGGAAGTGATAGGTGCCGCCGCGCAGGTCGGTGACAAGGTCTTCGCACAGCAATGAGCGGTAGGTGTCGTAGTCCCCCGTGTCCATTGCCCTGAAGTAGCGGCTGCGGAGCACTTTGATGGCTTCCACGTCTTCGTAATTGTTGAAACTCATGAGCGTCTCTCGGAAGGCGAGATTGATGTGCGGTCGAATGAAAGCAAGCTGGCCTCACTGCCAGCTTTCCCGCGCCCATTCGCGCAGGTCCTGCAAGAGTTCTGTCGGGCATTCCATCGCGGCAAAGTGGCCGCCGTGCTCGAATTCACGCCAGCGCGTCAAGTTGTAAAGCAGTTCCACCCGGCTGCGCGGCGGGGAGGGCACGAGTGAGTCGCCCGGGAACGACACGTAAGCCGTGGGAGTCTCGCAGCGTTTGCCTTCGGGCAGGATGCAAAATCCCTCGTGCGCGACGCCGGGGTAGTACCAAGCGGAACTCACGAAGCTGTCGGTCATCACGTAGATCATGATGTTGCTCAACAGTTCGTCGAGCGGATGCACTGCTTCGAAGTCGTGCGTACGCAGGTCGGACCAGTCATGGAAGCGTTCGGCGATCCATGCCGCTTGGCCGAGAGGGTTGTTGGCGGCGGCCCAGGCCAAAGATTGCGGCTTGGACATTTGCAAGGCTGCGTAGCCACTGAACTGCATCTGCGCGAGTTGGCTCGCGGCCAGCCAGCGCTGCTCGGCCTCGTTCCGTGCCGGTGACATCGAGCGCAGTCCCATCATGTTGAGGTGAATGGCGCAGACCGAAGGACCGTGATCGACGCCGAGCCAGGAGGTGACTACCGCGCCCCAGTCGCCGCCTTGAGCCAGGTACCGCTCATAGCCCAGCACCTGGGTCATCAATTCATTCCACATAGTTGCGGTGGCACGCTGCCCCATCGGACCGGCCGGTTTGCTACTGAAGCCAAAGCCCGGCAACGTGGGCACGACCACGTCGAAAGCGTCTTCAGTACATCCACCGTGGCGCGATGGAAATGCCAGCGGCTCGATCAGGCGCCAGAACTCATAGTGTGATCCAGGCCAGCCGTGAGTGAGCATCAGAGGCCGCGGTGTGCTGCCTTCGCCGCGCACGTGAACGAAGTGAATGTCGAGATCGCCAATGCGGGCAGTGAATTGCGGGAAGCGGTTCAAGCGTGCCATGGCCGCACGCCAATCGTATTTGCTCAACCAGTACTCGCGCAGACGTTCGAGGAATGCAGCATCGCATCCATAGGTCCAGCCGGACGAGGCGGGCGCGGGCGGTAGCTTGAAATCACGCACACGTCGAAGCATCGAGTCGACGTCGGATTCAGACCAGGCGACGCTGAATGGCGTCATTGCGTGTCCCCCTTGGCAAATCGCGCCTCCTGGGAGCTGTCGAACTTGGCGCTCCGGACGCTACGTTCGAACGTCCCGGGCCAGCATGGCAACCGCGGCTGGACATTCAGATAAGTGACCGATGATCAGCTATTGATGTACGCTATGCAAGTGGCTCGGCGCCATGTCCTGAACGCCAGCCCACCATAGCAATGGCCGATCGCAAGTTATGGCATTCTCTGGCACTACGAGAAACGTGTTTCGCGCCTGGTGCCGCCAAGCAAAGGACGTGATTTCATCGATGCGGGCGAGCCAGGCCATGACCGGAAGCGAGTGTTTCAGAACTGCTTCGACATACTCCATTGGCACGCCCACCACGCCATCGCGTGCTACGACGACTAGATATCCCAATCCGAGCGACACGCCGCCGACGATCACGGTCTTGATTCCCAAGTTGCGTAGAGCGGCATCGAGCGAGGTGCCGGTAAATGGGTCATGCCATGGTAGCGGCTGACGATCCGTCGCTGCTGTGTGGCGCGAGCTCCGGCAGATTCTCGTACGGCGGTGTGTCTTCGATGATCGACCAACCATGCTTGTGTTCGCGCACGAACAAAGGGGGTGTTGACCGCTGAGCCCTTGCGGTCGTGCCGATGAGCAGCATTGCAGTAAATGATTTGTACACCGGCCGCGCGCGCAGCTTCGAGCAGCGTCGCCAGTCGCGGTACCATGCCGCTGGCGCGCACGGCATCGACCAGCATCGGAATGTGGCTCAAATCGCCCACCACACCGCGCTGCATTTCCATCAATAGCTCGGCCGTCGTGCCGGGCTCGATCAGCGTCGGCAGTTGCATGGGCATGAAGACTTCTCCATGGGGCTCGATGCAGTAACCAGTGCCGGCAGAGTATAGTCACACGAGTAATAACTGATATATAATCAGTTAACATGCGGGCTACTCCGGTCGGCAGATGCCAGCTCAGGCTTCGATCTCCGACCGAACGTGGTGGATAGCAGTTGTAACGAGCAAACTCCGGCCAACTCGAGCGCGAGACGTGACAGCAATCGATGAAACCGCGACTCTGCTGCGCGAGAGCGCGGCGGAGTTCTTGAAGGAGCAATCGGAACTCACTGCGCACGATTCCGACGTGGCCGCCGTGCCCGCATTTGAAGCGGAGCGGTGGCGCGAACTGGCACAGCTTGGCTGGCTGGGCCTGGGGCTGCCCGAAGAACTGGGCGGGCCGGGGTTTGGAATGAGTGAGTCCGCCGTGTTGTGTGAAGAGTTCGGCCGCGTCGCCTCGCGTGTGCCGTACCTCGCCGCCAGCGTCCTACCGGCCGCATTGCTCAAGCACTGTCGACAGGTGTACGAACTCGCACCCATGCTAACCAACGGTGAGCGGCCGTTCGCAGTGGCGTGGCAGGAGCGCACCACTTTATCTGCCACGGATGCACTACGAACACGTTACGAGTCCGGCCGCGTCTCGGGCGCGAAGCGATTCGTGATAGCCGCCGATACCAGCAGCGTGCTGCTGGTCAATGCCGCTGAAAATGGCGAGCCTGTGTGGGTGGCGGTGGACGCAGGATCGAGACAGGTACGGCTCGAACGATTTGCAGTGGGTTTGGGAAGCGCCGCCACTGTCCACTTCGATGGCGCTCCGATCCTGGGTGGCGAGCCGCTCGCAACCG
>Ga0065707_10000510_pt1 | contig 35992 bp, 30 predicted proteins | sample SwiRhicommuniRL3_FD_59094 | JGI IMG/M metagenome (GOLD analysis project Ga0065707, IMG submission 59094) | Switchgrass rhizosphere bacterial communities from Rose Lake, Michigan, USA - RL3 v2 (version 2) | ecosystem: Host-associated > Plants > Roots > Rhizosphere > Soil | place: East Lansing...
GCCGCGTTCAAATTAGAGGGCCAGCACACGGAAGTCGCTTGCGCGTCCTGTCATGTAAATAATCAATTCAAAGGCACACCCCAGGACTGTTATTCGTGTCATCAGCAGAATGATGCCCATAATGGACAATATGGCAAGGATTGTTCTGTCTGTCATGATCCCTCCAGTTGGGATCACGTGAACTTTGATCATAACAGCAGTAAGTTCCCATTGACGGGTGCTCATGCATCGGTGGCTTGCGAAAAATGTCATTCGTCGGGTCAGTTTGTGGGCTTATCAACAGCCTGCTCGAGCTGTCATAATGACCCGGTTTTCCATGCCGGTATGTTTGGCTTGAATTGCGCAACTTGCCACACAACCGACAACTGGTCTGCGCTGTATAAAGGTCCACACCCCGGCATCGCAGATGAAGGCGGCAGAGGTGTCAATCATGGCGGCGGTTCATGTCGCTCCTGTCATACCCAAACGTTGCATACAGCCACCTGTACTCAGTGTCATCAAGGCAAGCCCGAAGGCGGGGGCGGCGGACATGATTGATCTGAATTAAGTCAACAACTTCCCATTAAAAATGGGAAGTTGTTTTATTTTTTGCTGCGATCCTAAATTGGTTCAGAGGCAGAAACAGGTATCGCTTCCTCATGACTCTCAACATTCATAATGATCGGCACGAAGAATGCCGAAGCCGCGATCAGCACGCATAAAATGCCCCCCGCCCAAAACCAGACGCGTATCCCCAGCCAATCCGAAAATGGACCGGCGATCAACAACCCCAGCGGCGAAATCGCAGTGGCTCCGCTACTCACCAGGGACATGACCCGCCCCTGCATGTCCGGGCGGACGATGGATTGCATCAACGCGCCGACCGGTCCATTCGCCATGGGGATCATAAATCCCAGCACGATATTGCCGACGATTGCCAGAATGAAAAGATTCGACGGTGCCAACCCGATCAGCATCACACCGATCCCCAGACCTACGATCCCTGCCAGAGATGTAACGATCTTCTTCTTGAATCCACCCCAGATGCTCAGGAGGATTCCGCCGGTAATAATTCCAACCCCCATGACCGATTCCAGCAGCCCCAGCTCAATAGCCCCTTTCCCAAAATGCTTTGTGACCAGCAGCGGTAAAAGGGCAGTGGTGGGAACAAGCAGAAAGTTCAGGAACAGCGCCATAAAAATAATGGTTGTAAAACCGGGGATCGTGCGGATATAAGCCAGTCCATTCCTGACATCCTTAAAGAGACTCGGTTTTGCTTTCAAAAGATCTTCTTCATGTCTTTTGGGCTGTGGAACGGACAGGAAAAATAGCGGCAGAATCGCCAGCAGGGCCGTCCCCACATCGATCAAAAGGATACCCTGGGTTGGCAGGATACTGATGAGCAGCGCACCCACCGGAGGCGCGATAAGGCTGTTCACTCCCTGCAGAGCCTGGTTGAGACCGTTGATGCGCGTCAGATGTTCTTTTGGAACCATCAGAGGCGTGGAGGCCGCCATGGCCGGAAAATGGAATGCGCCGCCAAGAGAACGAACGGCCATGATGGCATAGATATGCCAGATCTGAACAGTCCCGGTTGCAAATAAATAAGCCAACAAGAGGGAAAATACAGCAATCGTCCCATCTGCCACGATCATAATCACGCGGCGATTCCAACGGTCTACCAGCGCACCTGCAAATGGACCAACCACAATTTGAGGCAACATTCCAACCAGGGTTGCAACTGCCAGCACGGTGGCAGAGCCGCTTTTTTGTGTCAGCCACCAGATCAGTGCGAATTGGACAAGAGCAGAACCGAATAGTGAGAGAGCCTGTCCCGACCAAATAGTGAAGAAACGAGTGGTCCAATGCCCCGATTCGGATTGTGATTTATTTTCCATCATGTTGATTTCCTTTGCGGAAGAATTCTTGCCTATAATAGACGTTCACCAAGGATTCGACAACCGTCTTAAGTAGGAGTTTCCATATGACAACATTTACTTTTGCTTCCCGCCGCTCTACCGTTTATAGCCGCAATGGGATTGTCGCCACTTCCCAGCCGCTTGCGACTGCTGCCGGACTGGAGATCCTCACCAGGGGAGGAAATGCTGCGGACGCCGCGGTTGCAGCGGGCGCAGCACTCAACGTGACCGAGCCTAGTTCCACTGGAATCGGTGGTGACATGTTCGCGCTGTTTTATTCGGCGGATACAAAACGCGTCACCGCCCTAAATGGATCGGGACGCGCGCCTGCTGCGCTGACGCTTGATCGGCTAAAGAAAGAGGGTTTCTCAACGGAGCTGCCCCCATTCCACGCCCATACGGTCACGGTTCCTGGCGCGTGCGCGGGGTGGTTCGACCTCATTGAACGGCATGGCTCGCGTTCGATGACTGAAATCCTTGCTCCTGCAATTCGCCTGGCTAACGAAGGATTTCCTGTAAGTCCAATTACTTCTCATTCATGGCAGCGCGGCGCGCAGAATCAATTGAAGTCTGCACCCAATGGACATGAATTAACGATTGGTGGTCTCGGACCCAACGCCGGCGAAATTTTCCGTAACCCGAATCTAGCACGGACGTTTGAGCTCGTGGCGCGCGGAGGCGTGTCAGCGTTTTATCAGGGCGAGATAGCGGAAGCTATTGTCGGCGTGATCAAAGAAGCGGGCGGATGCCTATCGCTTGAAGATCTCGCGTCTCACACATCCACCTGGGAGGAGCCAATCTCAGTCACTTATCGCGGAGTGCGCGTTTACGAATGTCCGCCCAATGGACAGGGCATCACCGCGTTGATTGCGTTGAACATTTTGGAGGGATTCGATTTAAGTGCGCTCACTCCTCTTTCGACCGAACACCTGCATCTTATGATCGAAACATTGCGGCTTGCGTTTGCAGATGCGCGCTGGTACGTGGCGGATCCAAAGTTTTCAAATGTGCCAATCCAGGAATTGTTATCGAAGGAATATGCAAGTCAACGAAGAAAATTGATCGATCGAAAGCATGCCACTATTGACCGAAAACGCGGCACACCTGTTTCCTCTTCAGGAACGGTATATCTCAGCGTAGTGGATAAATTTGGCAACGCGTGTTCATTTATCAACAGCAATTACTGGGGCTTTGGAACAGGCATCGTCCCAAAAGGCTATGGGTTCACGTTACAAAACCGCGGCCATAATTTTAGCCTTGACCCGCATCATCCCAACGCGCTCGAGCCGCGCAAGCGACCGTATCACACGATCATTCCCGCCATGGTGACGCGGGAGGATGGATCGTTGTATGCCTCGTATGGAGTCATGGGCGGTTTTATGCAGCCCCAGGGACATGTCCAGGTCCTCTCCGCGCTCCTGGATCATGGACTTGATCCGCAATCTGCACTCGATCTGCCCCGCTTTTGCATCGACGTGGAAGAATCAGGTGGAGGCGTCGCGCTCGAAGAAGGCATCCCTGCGAATGTAGTTTTGGATTTGGAAAAGTTGGGTCACCCAGTTTATTCCGTTGGCGGTTTTGACCGCTCTCTTTTTGGTCGAGGACAGGTTGTCGTGCGTGACGGGGAAACCGGTGTCTTGTGCGCCGGAAGCGATCCACGGGCAGATGGATGTGCGATGACATTCTGATTTCTAGTAATGGCTATGTTGATGAAATCATCCTGCTACTCCTGTGTTAGCAGGATTGGTTTTGTTTGGAGAGTTCGATGTAATACCAGGAATCCCAGTACGGCGATCATGCCAATGACCCCGCAGGCATACCACAGTAAGTTCGGGTCATAATTATCCATGATCACTCCGGCCAGATAGGGCCCAACGGCAAAAGAGAGCCCCCATGAATTCCCATAAATAAAATTATAGCGACCGCGCATTTCCTCAGGAGAGAAGGTTGCTACTACTGCATTCGCGATGGGGATAGTCACCATTTCACCAATCGTAAGGATTGCCATGGCAACAGCAAACAACCAGAATGTGCCCACAAAGCCATACAAAAGCAGCCCGGCTGCGATGAAGAATGCCCCCAGCGCCATCATTAACATGGGCGGATTCTTTTCAATTCGGCGCGTAATTGGGAATTGGAAGAGAACCACCATGGCCGCGTTGATGCTAATGATCCAGCCATAACCGGATTCTGGGAGGCCATGCTGGTCTCGCAGAAACACACCCAGCGTGGTGTTCATATTCATATAGACCAGCCAGGTGATAAGACAGACAAATGTAAAGACCATGAATTTCCCATCTCGCAAGACTTGTAAATAGCCCGCAAAAGTCTGGGCAGTTGATTCTTGCTCCTTCCCTGCGGGGGCAGCTGGTTTTGTCTCTGGGATCAGCAGAAAAACCATCAGTGCGACAATGCCACTGACAATTGCATCGATGATAAAGAGCGCGAGATAGGATCGCGCGGCGATAAAACCGCCGATCACAGGGCCAAGCACAATAGCCAGATTGAACGCCACGCGCCGGATGCCGAATCCACTGGCGCGTTTTTCCTCGGGTAATATATCCATGAAAACAGCTTCATAAGCGGGCCCGCCTACATCGGTAAAAATACCGGAGATAAATGCCACAATCAGGAAAACCTGAAATTCATTTACAAACCCCATAAATAGCGTGCTAAATGAAGTAGAGATCAGGCTGAAAATAATAATGCCCTTGCGTCCAAAGCGATCCGTTAGTGCACCCCCGGGGAATGAACCAATGAAACTGGAGACGAAGAAAACCGCAAATAATCCACCCACCTCAGTCATACCGACGTTGAATCTCTTTGTGATATAGAGGGCGAAGAACGGGAATAGTAATGAACCGCCCAGGCGGTCAACAAAGTTGACCGCGACCATCCTCCAGAAGTCGCGCGGATATTCACGGTAGATCTGCAAGGCACGCTTCATGAAAATTCCTTTTGCGTGATACCGATCAGTTATTCCTTTATTCTAGGGTGAAGTTGAAACTATTATACGCTTAATAGCCTGCTCCCATACCGAGCCAGTCTGGAAATTTTCCCTGACAATTGTGAGTATTGTCATGACTCGTTGTGACATTTCATATTGTATCAATCCTAAAAGCGCTATATCATTTTTAAATTCACAAGGAGTTGTAATGACTGAACAAAAAATCCTCTACTTATCTCGTGCTGATATTGAAAAGGTCAATTTGCCGATGAAGCAAATCATTGGCCTTCTGGAAGTTGCTTTCTGTGAAAAAGGGAATGGCCGCGTGGAGATGCCTCCGAAACCTGGCATCCATACCATGCCGGATGCGTTCATCCACTCCATGCCAGCCTACATCCCATCCATGCGCTCGGCGGGCATCAAATGGGTGAGTGGCTATCCTGAGAATTTCAAGCGCGGCCTGCCGTACATCAGTGGATTAATGATTCTGAACGATGTCGAAACCGGCATTCCTTATGCCTTCATGGATTGCGCCTGGATTACCGCCATGCGTACGGGAGCGGCCTCGGCTCTCTCGGCGAAATATCTGGCTCGACCCGATTCTGAAACGGTTGGTATTCTCGCCTGTGGTGTGCAGGGACGCACGAATCTCGAAGCCCTGGCCTGTCTCTTCCCCATTAAGCGAGTCTATGCCTATGATGTCCTGCCCGAAGTCCAGGAACGGTTCGTCGAGGAGATGGCTGCCTGGTTTGATTTTGAGGTGATCGGTGTCAAAGAGCCAAAACAGGCGGTGGTCGAATCTGATCTGGTTGTGACATCGGGTCCCATTTTGAAGCACCCGACTCCTGCGATTGAAAGGGATTGGCTGCGCCCAGGCGCCTATGGCTCCGCTGTGGACTTCGATTCCTACTGGACCTCAGAGGCGCTCGCCCAAATGGACCACATCAGTACCGACGATCATGCCCAGTTCCAATATTACAAATCGGTCGGATATTTTCAGCAGACGCCGGCGCCCTATGCGGATTTGGGTGAACTGGTCGCTGGGCTCAAGCCCGGTCGTATGGATGAAAAAGAACGGACACTCGCCATCAACCTCGGTCTGGCGCTGGACGATATGGCTGTTGCCCCGACCATTTATCAATGTGCAAAAGAAAAAGAGTTGGGTATCTGGCTGTCGTTGTGATCTACTTAACATAAAATCAAAACAAAAGAGCGACTCTCAGAGTCGTTCTTTTGTTTTACCGGTTTCTTTTTTTTCGATCCCTGCCAGGGTCAATCTCTTGAAGATTTCATCCATCTCTTCCGGAGAATAAATCATTTTGTTTTCAAGCCACCACTTAAGCAGGGTGAGAAAACTGCCGGCGATAAAGCTTGCCAGAATTGGAAGAGGAATGTTGATTTCCTTTCCACTTTCCTGAAAACCCTGTTCGATTCTTTTGCTTAAAGATTTTTGCAGATGCTTGATAAGCAGATCGATGCCCGAACCCCAAAGAAGCGATTTATAAAGTTCGTATTCCTCTCCCACATGACGGAATAATCCAAGACTTGGGAAAAATGGTATTTCTTCCTGATTAGGAATGTGCTGGCTCAAAACTTCGATCACCCGGTCCAATTCCCCGACAAACAAATCATCCTTGTCGCGATAATGAGCATAAAAAGTAGATCGTCCCACGTTGGCGCGGTCGATGATGTCACTGACTGTGATCGTGCTGTAGTCTTTTTCCCTGATCAGCTCAACCAGCGCTGCACTTAATAAATGACGAGTTCGTTGGCTGCGGCGGTCTTGTTTATCGCTCATCGCCTACCTCCTTGTTTCCGCACACTTGGACAGTTTTATCCATTAATGGACATTCTACTCGGTCTGATGATTGATTTCGATCGGCCGTAAATATAGAATTATGCCATCAAGGAGATTAATCATGACACACCATTCTCATTCCGTTGAACGACCCGCTCAAACTGAAGGAACACTAATCCGCTGGGCACCTTATTATGATCTTGCCGTAAACTTTACTACTCTTGGCCATGCAGGGCTTTTACGCAAACTAACGGTGGATAATGCCCTGATCCAGCCCGGTGATAGCGTATTGGATGTGGGCTGTGGTACCGGCGAGGTCATTCTACTGGCAAAGACCCGGGCAAAAGCTGGCAAAGCCTATGGCATTGACCCTGCCCCGGAGATGATTGCTGTGGCTCGAAAAAAGGCGGCGCGCAAAAAACTGGATATTGATTTCCGCGTGGGTGTGATCGAATCGCTTCCATTCCCCGACTCAAGCATTGAGGTCGTCACCTCCAGCCTGATGATGCATCATCTGCCCGAAGATCTAAAGGTTCGCGGTCTAGCAGAAATTTATCGAGTTCTCAAACCTGGCGGTCGTCTGCTGATCGCAGACTTCATGCGCCCAACCGGATCTTTTCTCAACCACATATTCATCGCCTTTACGAGACATCAGGGATTGAAATCTGGGATCGAGGATATCCAGAAGCTGTTGAAAGCTAGTGGTTTCAATCAGATCACACAATCTGATGAAAATGTCTTGGTGATTGGCTTTGTGCGTGCTGTAAAGTAACAGGGATTTTGTAGTTAATGATCTGGAATGGGTTCCAAACCCAATAGTTGGGAAACGGTGACCAGGGTATAGCCCTGACTCTGTAAGTATTCGATCATTTGAGGCAATGCTTCAGCCGTATGCCAGCCGCGTCCATTGGCGTGCATAATAATTATCGAGCCGTTTTGGACGCGCTCACGCACGGCCCAGTTCATGCGTTCTGCGTCAATCGTGGGATCAGGATCGCCCGTTTCGACATCCCATTGAATGGTGTAGAGTCCATTCCAGGCAATCACACTCAAGGTTAGATCATCATAAAGACCGGCTGGCAAGCGAAAAAGTTTGGCTTGCCGGCCGGTCAGTTGGTAAAGCAGATTTTGGGTCTTTACGATCTCTTTGCTGATAATTTCTTCGCTCAGACCGGGCAAATCGGGATGGCTCCAGGAATGATTGCCAAGTTCAAATTTGGGGTTGGAGGCCAGCAAAAGGGTTTCATCCACGTGCGTGCGCATCCAGTCGCCTCCCATAAAGAAAGTGGCAGGCACATCATATTTTGTCAGCACAGCATAGATGCTGCGATCGAACCAGGCTGGTAATTCTGGCTTCTGACATAGGTCAAAGGTCAGCGCGACGTATGGTTTACTGCGATCACCATGATAAATAAAATTGACCTTTGCATGTGGCAGGGTCGGAGCAATGTCCGGCAATTGGGTTTCAGTTGGTGTCGCCGAAGGTGTGACCGGNAATGGTGTTATCGTAAATGTCGGCGTGGCCGTCAANGTTTCACTTGCAACNGGGGTAACAGATGGCGGTGGGGAAATCGGAATGNCCTGCGTTGTTGCCGGTGCACAGGCAGTCAGCAAAAAAAGCATTACAAAAACAAACGAAAATAATCTTTTCATTGTCTACTTTTATGGCCTTCAGCCGTTAATATCGCTAACAGCTGAAAGCCGAATGCTGACCGCTAATATTGATAAAACCCTCTGCCACTTTTCCTTCCCAAATATCCCGCATCGACCATTTTCCTCAGCAGTGGGGCGGGGCGGTACTTGTCCTCGCCCAGGTCACGTTGCAAAACTTCCATAATGAATAACACTACGTCCAGACCGATCAAGTCCGCTAATTTGAGGGGCCCCATCGGGTGATTCATTCCCAGCTTCATGACCGCGTCGATCGCTTCCGGTGTGCCGACATTTTCCTGCAAAGCAAAAATCGCTTCGTTGATCATTGGACAGAGGATACGGTTGGAAATAAAGCCCGGTGAGTCGTTCGCGGACCAGGCTTCCTTGCCCATGACTCTACAGAGCTCCAATGTTGTGGCAAGAGTCTCTTCACTCGTGGCGAGTCCCTTGATCACTTCAACTAATTTCATTAAAGGAACTGGATTCATGAAATGCATACCAATGACTTTCTCTGGTCGTTTCGTTGCGGCAGCGATTTTGGTAATCGAGATTGAAGATGTATTGCTTGCCAAAATCACATCTTCACGCGCGGCAGCATCCATGTCTTTGAAAATTTTGAATTTGAGTTCAGGGTTCTCAGTCGCGGCTTCGATAACGAAGTCTGCTGTGGGCAGGGTATCGTAGGAGGAAACAAAATTGATTTTATCTGCACATGCTTTTTGATCCGCGCTGAGCGTGCCTTTTTCCAGTAGCTTTGATGTGGATTTGGAAATTGCCGCTTTGGCTTTTTCCAGGGCGGCCGACATAACATCCATACACGTGACCTCGTAGCCCGATGTCGCCGCGACTTGCGCGATGCCGTTCCCCATAGTTCCTGCGCCGATGACAAAGATATGTTTGATTGGCATATAGTTTCCTCATTGATATGTCATTGCGAGCAACCCGCACAGCGGGAAGCGTGGCAATCTCATGTTTGGGGTCGCCGAGATTGCTTCGGGCTCCGCCCTCGCAATGACATTTGCTACCCCTGTTGGTCTCTCCACATTTTATAGTTGTTCTTAATCTGCTCAATGTGTCCTGGGATATGCGCTGAATAAATATCCAGCCATTTCTCAAATGTGTATGGCTCGTCGTATTCAGGATGTTTCACTGAATGTTCGAATACTTTGTCAGGTTGTTTCTTGAGCAATTCATACGTTGTCTTGCGGACAAGTCTGACAATTTCCAGCGCGTCTTCGTAATTATGATCGTGATAATTCAATTCATCAGCCCAGAGCGCCTGGTCGTATCCCATGAGGGTACCACCCGGCTCGACGATCAATTTGCGAGCTCGCAAGGCAGCATTCGATTCGGAGTCCGCCAGATGAACGAGCACTTCATGGACACTCCATTCCCGTGGTTCAGGCTTGAACTTCCACATCTCGCGCGGAATGTCTTTGAGTGCTTCGACGAGCAGCTCAAAACCTTTGCCGTACAGTTCAATTTTCTCATTGCGTTCCTGCTTATTCATTTCTCCTCTCCCTTTCACGGCTCCCACAGTTCGACTTTGTTCCCATCGGGGTCAATGAACCAACCAAATGATCCATATTCCAGTTTCTCGATCTTCCCTATTATTTCCGCGCCACCTTCCTGGACTTGTTTCAGCGCTTGTGCAAGGTCATCCACGATCAGGTTGAACATGAATTCCTTGTGGGAAGGCACAAAGTAATCTGAGCTGGAATTAAATGCACTCCAAACTGTCTGCGCGTTGGTTGGCATGTCCTTCGGAAAGTACGCGATGCCCCACTCTTCAAATTCCATGCCAAGCCATTTGGCATAAGATTCTTTTCGGATCAGCAGATTTGAAGAAGACACCGCCAATACCTAGAACTTTTGCCATGTAGATTATTCTTCCAATTCGACCGCCATCGCCACCGCCTCGCCGCCACCCAGACATAACGATGCGATGCCGCGTTTGAGTCCACGGTCTTGTAGGGCATAGAGCAAGGTGGTCAACACGCGGGCACCGCTTGCGCCCAGCGGATGTCCCAACGCGATCGCGCCGCCGTTGACGTTGACCTTGTTCCAGTCCCAGCCTTGATCAGCGAGCGCGTATCCATCAGCAAGAACTTGTGCAGCGAAGGCTTCGTTGAGTTCAATCATATCGACATCGTTCAATTTCCAGCCGATTCTCTTGAGCAATTTCGGAATCGCATAGGCAGGTGCCGCAAACAAATATTTTGGCTCAACAGCAGCTTGCGCGTAACCAACAATCTTGGCCATTGGTTTGAGATCGTTTTTTTCTGCATAGGCGCGTGATGCAATCACAACTGCTGCGCCGCCATCATTCATCGGAGAGGAGTTGCCCGGTGTGACTTTTCCATCTGGTTTAAAAGCAGGTTTGAGTTTGGCCAACACTTCCAGTGAGGTATCCTTGCGCGGACCTTCATCTGTATCTACAATTGTTACTTCCCCTTTTCGTCCAGGAATTGGAACGGGAACTATTTCTGATTTAAAGCGGCCTGTCTCTTGAGCCTCTACAGCTTTCTGGTGGGATTGGAGCGCATATTGATCCATCGCTTCGCGGGTGACTTCATATTCGTCCGCGATAAATTCAGCCGCGTTGCCCATCCCCCAATTTTCGAAGGGATCCCAGAGTCCATCATAGAGCAGGGCGTCGGTGAGAGGCTGATTGCCGAACTTCAATTCGCCCGAACGGCCACTGACCAGATAAGGCGCGCGGCTCATGGATTCGAACCCGCCCGCGACGAAAAGATCTGCATCCCCTGCACGGACAGCCTGCGAGGCAAACATCGCCGCTTTCAAGCCCGAGCCGCAGACTTTATTGACTGTACTGGCACTGACAGTTGCCGGGATGCCACTCAGGATCCCCGATTGACGCGCGGGAGCCTGCCCCTCGCCGGCCTGAACCACGTTCCCCATAATAACTTCTTCGATCTCTTCGGGATTGATGCCTGCGCGCTCGACCGCGGCTTTGACTGCGATCGCACCCAGTTGCGTCGCAGGAACACTGCTAAGTGATCCTTGGAACTTTCCAATGGGCGTACGCGCCGCGGAAAGGATCACAGCCTCGTTTTCCTTTGCCATCGTTCCTCCATTTAGCGAATTTACGATTCAATTATAAAGCCTAAGATACACTCAGCTTTCCTCTGATTTTGGAATTGGTTCTACTTTCATTTCCAAACGGACTGGAGGTATTGTTCGTACTCCTTCGCGCATTCTTCAACCGGTAAGGCACTCGAAAATACTACAATTTCACCATTAATCCTGTCAAATAATACATAGCCATTACCAAGATAGCCATCAAGCGATTTACGAGAATCAAACCATTTCTTGGAATTGTATAGAAAGAACCATCCATAGGGTTTGGCAACACAATATTCTTTGATAATCATTCCTTCTCCATTTGTTGTTTGTTCAACCCAGGTCTCCATTACCTTTTCTGCTTTTTTGGAAGTCCACATATATACCTCTTATTTCTATAGATGTTTCATCGCTTCGCGCCGACTCAATGGATGCAGCGCTGTGGATTTGACGAACTTCGTCACGGCTTTCGGGTCAATGCGTGCATATTGCCTCAACGACCAGCCAATAGCTTTGTTGATAAAAAATTCCTTTGCGTTCAAATTCTCGCAGATAATCTCGCACAGCAGATCGAAGTCCGTTTCCTTTTTGTAGTTGAGTTGAAACAGGATCGTGGTGCGCCTCAACCAAAAATTATCGGAGGCGCGCCATTTGGCAAGATATCTTGCACGGACGTCTGGAAACCTATGAAAATGGACTCCCACTGTCCCGCCCGCGATACTGTCAACAGTATCCCACCAGGATTTGGTGACCAGCATGTATTCAATGGTTTTAATGAATTTGGCAGGAAGTTCTTTATTAAATCTTCCTAGCAAGCCTACTGCCACATATTGAAATTCGCGTTGTGGAAGTGACCATAAATCACGTAAGACAAGTTCCAGCTCAGATAATTTTGGAAATCCATGTTCTTCAAAAAATTCTTTTTGTAACGCGACGTTCTTGGGAGTCTTGATTCCAAGATATTCGAACTGGTCTCGCATGTACTTCTTCATTGGCGCGGCTTGGCTTAGGTCGGCGTTTTGCTCGAACAGTGTTTTGAGTGAGGCAACATACGGGTGCATGGTATTTCCTTATTTTGTGTAAGATGTCATGTAGAGCCCAGCGAAGTATCTCTAACACCATCCGCAAGACTCTTCGTTATCGCTCACACCGCTACGGTGTGCTTCGCTAGGTGACCTATTTATGGCGATGGGGTATCTTCTGGATCATACGGCTGTACAAAATTTACCAGCCAATTTCCGTCTCCTTGATCCGTCACAGAAGAAAACGGCGTGACGATATGAAACCACGTTCTACCGGGGTGAAGCGGGACAAGATTTCCCGGCGCATCCATGAAATGCATGGGGCGAACCAATCCCGTTTTCTTCTCCCAGTCGCGGTTTTCGGTGGACCAAAAAATTTTGAAGGCTTGCCCATCGCGGAATAAATAAGCATAATTCTTTTGGCCCATAGTGAAATCAATCTCGAGTTGATTGTGTCGGTAACGATGATGTTCAGCAAAAATAACAATTACATTTTCAAACGACATTTGGCGTTGCGTTAATCGATCTGTTGCAGGGATAAGTGTCCCTGTACCATCGGAGAGGTCAGTCCAACGCAGATAGGTTTGCGAAATGGGATCATATTGCCAGGCAGACTGAGTATAAGCATGATAAAAGACGTTGATTGTGTTTGCAAGCTTTCCGCCCTGGGGAACATAATCTGAAAATAAATTCCCTGAATAATTGACAGACTGTTTTGGGTTCAAACTTTTTTCTGCAAGTTCACGCAAACGCGTTACCGTCAATAAGGCGCTGTTCGGAGTTGTCTTATCCACGCCGTAAACAATTTGGCACGCATCAAGCATTTCACCGATGTCCCACGCGGCACTGGCATACACGAGACAACTATTCGGGAACATTCGCCCGATTTGATTGTACGTCAGTCGCCCCGATCGGATTGGACCCACATACGGCTCGGAGGGAACATACCAATTCGGCGGTGTACCGGTTACCACAGGGTTTGGAGTCGGGATTGGTTTTTCAGACAGGATCAACCCTGCATCCAATGATAAATCAGTGTCGTTCAATTGGAAATTAGAAATCTGTTTAGTAAGGGGATCAACGTCACTGTCAGTATCATCGTTTCCTACATTTGGTGTTGTGAATTTGTAAGCATTGGATGTTTCAAATCTCAATTCGTAATTTCCATCTAATTGTCTGCCTGTATTATCTTTTGGGAAATCAAGGAAGTAATAACCGTTGGAATCAGTGCTGGTAAGCCAAAATTGTTCATTATTACCATTTCTATATAACAGCACACAAGCACCGCCAACGCCCACCTCCCACGCGTCCTGTTGACCGTTCTCGTTCTCATCAAGCCAGACTCGGTTGCCGATCCAATTTCCCTTTGGATGGATAATCTCATCGCGCACTTTGCATCCGCCATTGACGTTTGGGATCGCGCGCGGAAAATCTCCATAGAAAACGTTCAGGAAACGCGTTGTACCCTCACCGATATACAGTTCATATACCCACTGAGCAAACCCAGGACCCGCCTGGGGCCGCGCCGTGACAGGCATATTGCTGATCGAAACTAGCACTGCGGGCAATTTGAGTAGAAAAGGATCTGCCACCTCGCGCCCCGTGAGTGGATTCACATCTGCTGGAAAATCTTCCGATTCGGGTCCGTAGCTGACGAGAGCAAGTCGTGGTTGGGGACTGGATGTTGCTGTTGGAGTTGTGGTTGCTAGGGAAGGAGTAGAGATGATGGGCAAGACCGCTTCGGTGTGCGTTGGTTGAACTGCCTCTGAGTTTGTACATGCAGTAATGAGCAGAAGTAAAGTGAACAAAAAGGTTTTGCGAAGCATATCTGTGTTGTAAGGCAAATGCCTTGCGAAGGTTATTTTGCGCCCGGCGGTTGGGAAAACTGTAATAGCCATTGTCCTGCTGATTCTTCGGCGACGGTGGTTTCAGGTGTGACCACTATGATCCATGTGTGGCCGGGCTTGAGCGGGAACGGAGTCTTGTCGTCCAGGTTTAAAAATTGAATAGGGTGGCGGCGACCAGATTTGACTTCTTCATCCGTTGCGACTGTACTCCATCTAATTTTATACATTTTCCCATCGCGGAATAAGAGCGCATCACCCACCCAGTCCTGCTCCAGGTGAATATCTAGATTCGTTGGGGAAATAACATCATGTTTAGCATATAGAACGATGACGTTTTCAAAATTCAACTGTCTGCCTGTCAGGCGGTCAATTTCGGGATGAACAACGCCGGCTGTCTGTTCATCGGCATTGTCCACGTAGCGCCACCAGCTTTCGTAAAGCGCATCGTAGCGCCACTCTGACTGATTCAGCCAGGCAGTATACACATGCAGCCGTGAAGCGTCCATGCCGCCGGCTGGAGGCTCATCAGAATAAATATTGCTGGTGTAATCAATTTTCTGATCTGGCTTTTTGCTGTCCTTCGCAAGCTGAACTAATTGCGCGATATCCAGCATGTAGCCGCCACCTTGAATATCATGATTGACAAAGAAACATTTTGGTAAATGTACCAGCACTTCTGCAGAAGCATAGGCGTAGATCAGACAGGAGTCGGGGAAGAAGGCGGCGATATCGGCATAGATCAAGCGACCCGATCGGACGGGTCCCACTTTGGCGGCAGCAAGTCCGGAACTGGGTGCAGGGATGGTAAGCGGGATCAAGCCTGCGTCCACATGAAGAAACGAGGATGTGATATCCACCGCGTCTGTGTAACCTGTAGCCGGATCTACATCACTGTCATTTTCTTCCTCCCCAACATTTTTCTGATCAAACTCCATTTCAGGAGGTTTTAGGAACGCGACGAAATATTTTCCAGGTTGCACATTGAATCCATAATAACCGTTGCTATCCGTCGTGGTTTGTTGAAGCAATGCCCCAGTCTTATCATATAAATTTACGCACACACCGCCAACGCCCACCTCCCACGCATCCTGAATATTGTTTTTGTTCGAATCCAACCAAACTTGATTGCCTAGGATCAGATTTGTTTGAGTGAATGGCTCTCTTCTGACATCGCAATTTCCAACGAGTGGTACTTCGGGTGTAGGAAATTCTCCATAGAAGGTTGTCAGAAAACGCGTAGCTCCTTCAGTGATATAAATCTCAAAGACATACGGCGCGAACGACAATCCCGCCTGCGGGCGCGCATTCACCGGGAAATGTGAAATTGAAACCAACAGCGCAGGGAGTTGGAGCAGAGAGGGATCGGCAACCGGTAAACCTGTCAATGGATTGATCGTTTGGAATTGTGAAGCTGGCTCGATCGTTGGTGAGGAAGATGCAATCGGCGATTTTGTGCTGTCCGTTGAGTTGATTATTGAAGTTGTCGTGGAAGGAATTGCAGTTGGAATACCTGGGGTGCAGTTCCCAAGTATAAAAGATATCAAGATGATCCAGAGGATGGGAAAATGCGGAAAAGGTCGGGACATTCTCTGCAGATTGCTCTAGGTGCCATCCTAGAGCCTAGTCAAGCCTCTTGAAAACCCTTTCTTACACGCTCATACGTATCTTCCAGGGCCTCTGGCAATACGCGCGTCTCTCCCAATGTGGACATAAAGTTGGTGTCACCAGACCAGCGCGGCACGATATGAAGGTGCACATGCTCCTTCACGCCCGCGCCCGCGGCTTCGCCAATGTTTGCTCCCATATTGAAGGCTTGCGGGTTGTATACATTGCGAAGAACGGTCATGCTGCGCGAGGTCAGCTCCATCATTTCGGCGCGGGTTTCGGCATCGAGTTCTTCAAGATTCGGCTGATGCTCAAACGGGACAACCATCAGGTGTCCGCTAGTGTAGGGATAACGGTTCAAAATCACATAAGAGCGCTCGCCGCGGAACGCGATGAGATTCTCCGCGTTATCTTCCCTCTCTTGCGCGTTACAAAAGATGCACCCATCTTCTTTATTACTGTTTTCGATATATTCCATACGCCATGGAGACCAGATGTGATTCATAGGATGTGTGAATTGTAGCACTAAAGTCTAGATGACTCATAGTTCGCAAAAGCTTTCCGTGTTAGACGCTGTTCCTATTTGTTTTCTCAGGCTTGTAAGACCAAAATAAATCGAGTATCCTCCCACCAATGCAACCCACATTTTTCTCTGCCTCAAGCGCGCAACAATGGACAGTCTCCAAACTGACGTTCTACATCCGCAAGCTCCTAGAGGAGAATGAGACGCTTCAGGATATCTGGGTGCAAGGGGAAATCTCGAATTTATCACGGCCGGCTTCGGGTCATGTTTACTTCACGCTGAAGGATTCATCCGCGGCGCTCAAGTGTGTGATGTGGAAGACGAGCGCAGCGCGTTTGGGGATTCCACTTCAGGATGGCAAAGCGGTCGAAGTGCATGGCAAGATTGGCGTCTACGAAGTGAGCGGACAATATCAACTCTACGCCGATCAGATCCGACCCGTGGGAGAGGGCGCGCTATATCAGGAATTCATGCTGCTGAAAGCCATGCTCGAAGCGGAGGGACTTTTTGCTCCTGAGCGTAAACGTCCTATCCCAATATTCCCTCAAAAAATCGGGATCGTTACCTCAGCAACAGGTGCCGCGTTACGGGATATGCTCAATACATTACGAAGACGTTTGCCGCTCGTTGAAGTCATTCTCTCTCCTTCACCTGTTCAAGGTATAGAAGCACCTCCTGCTTTAGTAAAAGCGCTGCAATTACTCAATAGCCGGTCTCCAGACATAATTCTCCTGGCACGCGGGGGTGGTTCGATAGAAGATCTGTGGGCCTTCAATGATGAACGTGTCGTGCGGGCAGTTGCGATGTCAGCTGTGCCGGTCATTTGCGGAGTCGGTCACGAGACGGATTTCACGCTCTGCGATTTCGCCGCCGATTTGCGGGCGCCAACTCCCACGGCTGCGGCGGAACTGGCTACTCAAATTACAATCATTGATCTGCGCGCGGCATTACAGAACTACAAAACCCGTATCCTTTCGGCAACTCTCAATCTACTGGCTGAACAAAAGACAGCGCTCTCATCCTTAGTATCCCAACTTCGCTACATCTCCCCTGACCGCCGCATCCAATCCGAGCGTCAGCGCGTGGACGAGCTTGCGCGCCGCGCACATTCTGCGCTGTATCATCATATTCAACTGCAATCGACCCATGTCAAAGGGATGCAGCGCCGGCTCGAAGCGTTGAATCCCAATGCAGTTCTGGCGCGCGGTTATGCAGTTGTGACGCGGAAAGACGATGGCAGTGTTGTATCCCATGTTTCGCAGGCCAGTGCTGAAATGAAAGTCAGAGTCAGTGATGGAGAGTTTGAGGTGAAGAAGAAGTAATCATGTTGCTCAGAATGACATTTAGAGGAGAAATTATGCCAAAATCATCATCCAAAAAGATAGAAAAAGCGATAGAAGAATTAACCTATGAAGAGGCCCTGGTGGAATTGGAGGAAATAGTCTCTGCGCTGGAAGGGGACGCTTCGCGAAATCAGCTTGAAGAGGCGATTAAATTATTTGAACGGGGACAGGCTCTGGCCGCGCGCTGCAGCATGCTTCTCGAAGCCGCGGAGCTCAAAGTGAAGCAAGTCGCTGGTGATGAGATCATCCCGTTTGAGGATCTGTCGGAATGAATTTAGGAGCGTTGTTCCAAAATAAAGTGCTGATCGCGGCGTTGATCGCGTGGGCTCTTGCACAAATTATCAAAATTCCGTTGGATTTTCTGCGGACTCGCAAATGGAACTGGGCCTTGCTGCTCACAACCGGGGGGATGCCAAGTTCTCATTCAGCTTTGATGACAGCCACAACGCTTGCGATCGGTTTGTATTACGGCTTTGATAATCCAACGTTCGCACTGGGTGTGGCAATTACGATGATCGTAACGTATGATGCCGCGGGGGTGCGTCAACAGGCGGGTATTCATGCCCAACGCATCAACCTGCTTTTCGATGAACTATTGCGTGGTCATCCGATCAATGAAGAAGATTTGCGCGAAGTAATTGGTCACACGCCGTTGGAGGTGATCGGTGGAATTCTGCTTGGCCTGGTCGTTGCCTCAAGCCAATGGCTGATCTGGAAATAATAAATCAAAGGAGATTACAAAATGGAAGAGCTTGTCAGTCTGGTCGTAAAGAAAACGGGTCTGCCGAAAGAGACCGCCCAGAATGTCGTCAATATTGTGTTGGATTTTCTGAAGAAGAAACTGCCGCCCCCTGTTGGTTCAACCATCGATGGCTTCTTGAGCGGCAAGGGTCAGGCAGCTAGTGCAGCAGATATGCTCAGTGGTTTTCTCAACACTACGCAGAAATCAAGCAAGAAGAAATAAGCAGTTGAATTTCGTTACGAGGAGGTTGTTGCCCGACGAAGCAATCTCCTTGTAATGGCATTCATGAGCATTTGGATTTCGGGGATTCGCAACAGGATCACTCCAACCCCATAGATAATTCCACCAATGACCACGCCTCCCAGGGCGACGATCCAACGCGCCAGGCCGCCCGTAGCCTGGATCCAAAGCCACAAACCGATTCCCATTCCTAATGCTGCGATCGCACAAGCGGCGAAACCGCGCACGATATAACTTCCTTCGATGCCTCTTAATCTCCGCCGCATGAAGATGAATAAGGCGGTCGCTTCGAGTGCGGTTGCGAGGGAATTAGCCAGTGCGAGCCCGCCATGCGGCATCCAGCCGATTTGACTGAAGAAACGTGAGAAGGCAAAGCTGAAGACGACATTTAATCCCATCGCGATGGTGCCAATGATGACAGGTGTCTTTGTATCGTGCTGCGCGTAAAAGGCGCGAGTCAATACTTCCATGACAGAATGACCGACGAGCCCTGCCGCGTACCAGAGCAAGGCCCAGGCTGTCATTTCAGTGACAGTTGCATTGAATTGGCCGCGTTGGTACAGCATGACTACGATTGGCCTGGCAAGCAAAATCAAGCCCACACTGGCGGGGAGCGCCAGCAGGAACATGCCGCGCAAAGCAGATGCCAAAGAAGTACGCATCTCATCCTGTTTGCCCAGGGCATGCTGCGCGGAAAATGTCGGCATTGCAGCAATCGCAACGGATTGAGCGATCACAGCCTGTGCCATTAACATCAACATGAAACCATACGATAAGCTGATCAGACTCCCTGCAGCCATTCGCGAACCCAGATTGGTATTCACCCAGAAGTTCAATTGCACGACAGCCGCTCCAAAAACCCGCGGTCCCATCAATCGAATCACGCTGCGCAAATCAGGATTCGTCCAGCCCAGAGAAATCGAAAACTCACCTCTCAGTTTGAATAGCGGAGGGAGCTGGATCAACAGGAACAAGCTTGCCCCGATCACGACACCCCACGCCAGACCATAAATCCCCATCCAGCGTGCCAGGACCAAAACGCCGAAAATTTGCCCGATCTGATACATCGCCGCGGTGATCTGGGGAATGAAGAAGATTTGATGGGCGTTGAGAATACTGATGATCAAACCACCCAGACCAAACAAGACCGCAGAAATTGATTGAATACGGAGCAGGTTGACTGTCAATGCAAACAGATAGGGATCCCGTGAAAGGCCGGGTGCCAGCAGGTAACGAACGATTTGGGGAGCAAACAACGCGGCAAGCAGCGCAGCCAGACTAAGGATCAGCGTAACGAGATTGATCAACGATGAAGCGAGTTTCCAGGCTGGAGCTCGCTCATTCCTTACCAGCAGGCCGGTAAAGGTTGGCAGGAAGGCTGACCCCAGCGCTCCGGCCGCGATGAGGTTAAAAAGCGTTTCGGAGACCCGGTTTGCAGCGGAGAACGCATCCAGTTCTGAGGCAGGGAAAGCACTTGCAACAAGGATGCCACGTATAAGACCCATCAGTTGTCCGAAGAGGATCGCGAGCATTACAGTTCCTGCCGCGCGCGCGATCTGACGGTTTGCACTTGTGTTAGCAGAGGTGGTCACGTCGGAGGATTATAATGCACCGCACTGCTACGCTTGTCCACGGACTACTGCGCTAGTCCGCAGGACAGCTTCGCTGGTCTTGAAACTTTTGCTAATTTGACAGGGAATTCCATGAAGCTATCTCGCCTTTTTTTACCTATCTTGTTGATCGCATGCTTTCTATTATCTGCGTGTGGCAACAATCTCCCCATCCCTCCAACTGAAACCCAATTTCCAAAAGCTGAATTTCCAATCACTCCCCCAACTGGAACGGACGTCACCCCGATTGATCTGCAGGCTGGCTACGGCGTGCGTGGACCCTGGTTTGAGTTGTATTTTACGAATCCAGCCAGTCTAATTTCATCTCAAGGCACAGGCGGAGTGGATGGTCCACTGGTCGAAGCGATCGACGCAGCGCGCCTGAGCATTGATGTTGCGGCCTACAGTATCAGTTTGAACAGTATACGCTATGCTCTGATCCGCGCCCATGATCGAGGAGCCACCGTCCGGGTTGTGATGGAGTCCACCAATATGGATCGTTCAGATCCGCAACGATTGATCGAAGCGGGGATCCCCATCATCGGAGACAATCGCGATGGGCTCATGCATGATAAATTTATAGTCATTGATAAGTCTGAAGTCTGGATGGGTTCGATGAACTTCACAGATTCGGGCGCTTATGAGGACAACAATAATTTCATGCACATCCATTCTACGAAGGTCGCGGAGGACTATAGCAAGGAATTCAATGAGATGTTCGTTGACAACAAGTTTGGTGAGGATGTGGTGCCGGAAACTCCCAACCCAACAGTGACCATCGATGATACACGCCTCGATATCTATTTCTCGCCCGATGATGGTGTGCTGTCTGTCCTTGTCCCTCTGTTGGAAAGTGCGCAGAAAAGCATTTTCTTTCTAGCCTATTCTTTTACCTCCAACCAGTTGGGTGATATCGTTCGCGAAAAGGCTACAGCCGGACTGACCATTGCAGGCGTGATGGATGAAGAGCAGGTTAAGTCAAACCAGGGGACAGAGTTTGATCCTTTCCGCCAGGCAGACATGGATGTGCGCATCGACGGCATCGCTGGATTGATGCATCACAAAGTTTTTATTATCGATCAAAAGATCGTTGCATTTGGTTCCTATAACTTTTCACAAAGTGCTGAAGAGCGCAACGATGAAAATCTGATCATTGTCTACAGCCCCGTCATCGCCCAGCAATTTGTTCAAGAATTCGAACGGGTCCAGGCACAGGCCCAAAAGAATGACTGAGCCTTTACAGCTTCTGGTTGTATTTGCCCGCCCGGATGATGATCACCCCGCGCGTCGCGATGGCCAAATATTGTTATGCGGCGTGGCGCGCGATCCAATGCCATCAGAGTCAATTGCCCAGCCTTGGGCTGCTGGCAGAAATGCATGAAGACCCAAGGGTAGCGGTCCTTGTCATGCAAGGCGCGTTCTACCGCGTCTTTCGTCTGATCAATGGCGGGAGAGGAGTCGAGAAAGATTTGTTTAAAGGTGTGCGTCAAAAAGTTTATATAGTTTAAGCACTTTATGAAACTTCTTGAGCGATAGTATCTTATTGGTAAGGAGGCGATATGAATGGGGCATTGAAATTGTTGGCCGTATTCCCGCACCCCGATGACGAAACGCTTGGACTCGGATCAACCCTGGCACGTTATTCTGCTCAAGGCACTGAGACCTATCTTGTCTGCGCGACGCGCGGAGAGCGAGGCTGGTTCGGTTCTGAAGGACTGGACCCGGGCCCGGAAGGAGTTGCCCGCATCCGTGAAGCGGAGTTGCGGTGTGCCGCGAAACATCTGGGAATCCATGAAGTGAGCTGTCTGGATTACATCGATGGAGATGTGAATCGGGCTGATCCTGAGGAAATTATTGGCAGGCTTGTCTCCCACCTCCGCCGGATCAAGCCACAGGTGGTAGCATCGTTTGGTCCTGATGGAGCCTACGGACATCCAGATCATATTGCGCTATCACAATTTACCAATGGAGCGTTAATTTGCGCTGCCGATCGGAATTTTGTAGATGTGAATGTACAATCTCCACATCGCGTTCTAAAGTTTTACTATATGGTGGATTCGCTTGAGATTGTGGGCGCGGCAAATAAGGCGTTTGGCGGCATCTGTATGGAGGTGGATGGAGTAACTCGTCATCACGTTGGTGGGGAGGATTGGCAAATCACGACACGATTGGATAATCGGGAATACCTGGATAGAGTGCAAAAAGCAATCCATTGTCACAAGTCACAATTGCCGGGGTATGGTCCCATTGGTGAGTGGTCCTTCGCTGAACTTGAGCCTATATTTGGAACCGGTAGTTTCTACCGTGCCTTCAGCCTTGTGAATGGTGGCCGTAAGACTGAAAATGATCTGTTTGAAGGTTTGAGATAATTTGGAGGATGCTAAAGGATTGAAAAGACTTTTTGCATTAATGACGATCGTGCTGGTTGCGTGTCAATTTGTGACAAGTACCGTAAGCCTGCCCGCGCCTACAAAAACCTCTGCCCCTACAGAAACCACTTTACCTCAACCAACGGCTACAGATGCACCTACCCCTATTCCTACGATCCCTGCTTTTGTCGTTGAATTGAAAGGGGCTGAGATCCCTCAAGGCTTTTCCCTGATCAAGTTTGCTGATTTGTACCGCCCAACAGCCTTCGCATTCGATGACCAGGGCAGGCTGTTTGTTACCTCTCAGGATGGAAATGTTTATATTCTTCATGATGAAGATAAAGATGGTCGTGCCGACTCACGATCTACATTTGCAACCGGTTATTATTTCCCCGTGGGGGTTGCTGTTCATACTCCCAGCGGAGACGTCTATGTATCTTATCAGGGAGCGATAACGGTCCTAAGCGATACAGACAAAGATGAACGGGCAGATAAAGAAAAAATCTTTGTAGATAATTTACCCACAGGTAGACATCAGAATGATAATTTGAAATTCGGGCCGGACGGCAAGCTTTATGTTGGGCTGGGTTCCACCTGCGATGCCTGTGAGGATTCCGATCCGCGGAGCGCGGCGATCCTGCGCTTTGATATTGCTACTGGCCAAAGCGAAATTTTCGCCACGGGCATGCGCAACCCATATGATCTTGCTTTTCAGCCTGTCACAGGGGAGCTGTTTGCAACCGACAATGGCCGCGATGATTTAGGCATGGATTCTCCCTTTGAGGAACTTAATCATATTGTTCAACGTGGAGATTATGGCTATCCAAGCTGCTGGAATGAACAAACTTCAGCGGGTTGTGAAGACACAATCCCGGCAGTAGCTTTTTTTGAGGCACACTCTTCTGCAGATGGGTTGGATTTTTATAACGGAAAAACATTCCCGGCCGAATATCGCGAAAATGCTTTTGTCTCAATTTTTGGCTCCTGGCTGAAACCCAATGTACAGACCGGGATTCAGAGAGTTGTGCTATCTAAAGTTGGAGATCGTTATAAAGGAGAAGCAAGCTGGTTCGTCCGTTTTCCCAAGGGAAGCATGCCTCTGCCAGTCTTGTTTGGTCCCGATGATGCCTTGTATGTAGGCGACTATATCAACGACGCGATTTATCGAATCAGCTATGGCTTGCCGCAATAAACTGTATAGGCGATTGTCAAAGCTAAGAAACATAGCACGGCATAAACTGCCATTTACTCTGGCAAATCTCTCATTCGCTGCACTTCCATGCCAGCCCCCAATTTGGCAAAAATGTCGCGGGCCTGCTGCCACATTTCTGTGGCTTGATCCTGATTGCCCATTTCGAACTCATATCTAGCCCATTCGCGCAGAGTACGGGCCCGCTCGCCATTGATCTCTGACTCTGCAAAAATTTTCTCGCTGTTTTCAAAGCATGCCCGGGCATCGTAATCTACTGATTCTCTGGTTTCTCTATCCTTGATTCTTATCGCTTTTCTGGTTTTCCCAGCAACCAGTCCAAGAGCTCGCCATGCACCCCCAATATTCTCAGGCGAACCATTTTCAATACTCTGTGCCAGTCCCTGGAGAGCGGCGAACGTTGCGTTTTCAAACTGGTTAAGCCCAAGCAGGGCTTCCGCATAATAATTAAAGGTGTTTGATAAGAACCATGAGCCTGTGATGCCCGTCAATTGAATCACTTGCAGCAGATCAGCTTCGGCGGCGGCATAGTTTTTAAGCGCGACCTGTTCGATACCCCGATTGGAAAGGATATAGATTTCTCCATCTCTATTCCCGATGTCACGCGCGATCTCAAGGGCACTGTGATACCTCTGAAAGGCTGTCTCATAGTCTCCCTGTGCATCTGCGATGACTCCGAGGTTACTCAACAGAAGCATGCCCTGTTGCCTGTTGTTGAGCTCTTGGAAAATTTTCAGAGCGTTTTCCCAATAGGTCTCCGCCTGGGCATACTCACCCAATGCATAATGAGCAGCGCCCAGCAGGTTTAAGCTACGTCCCATTTCGTTACGGTTGTTTAATTCGGTGGCAATTTCCAGGGCCTGTTCACCCAAAGAGAGGGCGGAGCGAGATTCCCCAAGACGGTAGCGGGCGGACCCCTGAGTCCAGAATGCCTTGGCAAGTTCCAAGCGGGCATCTGCCGCGCGTGCCAGAGATTCGGATTGGATGGCACTATCCAGTGCAGCACGATGATCTCCATGATAACCAAGCGAAGTCGCAAGCCCCTGCATGGCGCGCGATTGGGCGACGATATCCCGCTGGCTCTTTGCAATATCCAGCATCGCGTTGTATGCATTGATTGCATCCATATAGCGGGCCTGCCAGTTCAATACCTCGCCCAGCCGCGCATAAATTTCCAATTGTTGCGGGATCTGGTCAGGGTCTGCCGAGGCATCTAAAAAATCCAGGGCCTTTTGATAATAACGGACCGCGGCATCTGGCTCGTAAGTGTCCTGGGCCTGCCGGCCGGCGCGTGCATACCAATCTGCGGCTTTCAACGAGTCTCCGGCCTGTTCATAATGTTCACCCACGCGACCGGCATATTCATTGACACGTTCGCCGCTAATTCCAATGAGGCCCTCCGCAGCCTGTAGATGATACACAGGTCGTAACCTCAACAATACGCTTTCATAGGTGACGTTGTGTAGAATCGTGTTTTTGAAAATAAACTCCGGAATTTTTGGCGACACCAGGTCTCCATACTGGAAGATCAGCTCTTTTGCTCTTAATAGACTTAATCGGTCAGCAACCGATGTGGATTTTTCCGCTTTTTGCGTTTCCGGGTTTCGCATATGTTCAACAACATTCGTCCAGAATATTCGGCCCACAACGGATGCCTGCTGAAGCGTTTCTCTCGCATTCGTGTTGAGGCTGTCGAGACGGGCCTGTAACAGGCCTGTGAGAGTCGCCGGAACTTTGAGTTCCGAGAGACGCTCCATCTCCACCTGCCATTGCTCCTCGCCTCGAATAATGACTCCTTTATCGATCAAAACTATGATCAACTCTTCCACGTAAAATGGACTGCCCTCCGCCTTGGTAACAATGAGTTCTGTCAGGGCCGCTGGAATCTCGGGCACCTTTTGCAGGATCTCCTGAACGAGTCGGCGGCAATTCTCATCTGATAATGGGAGCAGATCGAGGCGTAGGGTTTGAACAGGCCCGGCTCCCCAATCCGGTCTTTCCTCAAAGAGCGTCGAGCGGGTTAATCCAATCAAAAGGAGCGGCAGACCAGAGGCCGTATTCATTAAGTATTCAAAAAAGTCCAACGAGCCTCGATCAGCCCAATGAATATCCTCCAAAAAGATAACACCCATTTGTTCGCGGGCGATATCTGTAAAAAACTGGGCCGCGTAATGAAAGGCAAGATCATGGATTTGTCGGGCGTCTCCAAGAATGCCTCTCAGGTGCGGACTCGTGGAGAAATCCAAACCAATCAGGTGACCAATGAAATGGGTATAAAGTGTGGCGGTCTCCTCCTCTCGTATGTAGCTGAGAAGCCCGCGCTCTAATTTTTGACGCGCCACCGCGGCGCTATCATTGTCCTGTATTCCAAAACTCGACGCAAAAACGTCACGGAGAAGCGCATAAGGGATTTGGGCAATTTCCTGCGTGGCTCTGCCCTTAAAAAGGTGCATGGATTGATTCTGCACATCCAGCCACCTTGTAAACTCATAGAGCAGGCGCGATTTACCTGTCCCGGCTTCGGCTACAATATTGATCAGATGCAGCTGTCGTTGCTCGATCATTTGTTTAAAGGCCGACTGCATCTTCAACAGTTCTTCTTCACGACCAATAGTCTGGGTCTCAATTCCCTCTACGCCTCGGGTTGGGACTCGAAATGCGCGCGGTCTTATGCCGTTGATGGTGTAGGTCTGGATTGGTTCGCTTTTGCCTTTGACCGTGATAGGATCAAGGACTGTTACTTCGAACACCCCCCGTACGTGCTGGTAGGTATTGTGAGAAATAAGGATTCCGCCTGTTGGCGCAGCCGCTTGTAAGCGGCTGGCGAGATTAACCGCATCGCCTATTGCAGTATACTCACCAATGGTACCTACTGTGCCAAGCAGAGCAGGACCAGTGTTGATGCCAATCCTTAAATGGATATTCTGGGTTTGGGGTTGTTGCCGGGCTGCGGTCGTGTCAAAGTTCTGTTTCCATTTTTGGACCTCGGCCTGAATCTGTAACGCGGCCCGAATAGCGCGTTCGGGATCGTCTTCCCGGGCAATAGGGGTTCCAAAAAGGGCCATCACAGCGTCGCCAATGTGTTTGTCTATGCGGCCGCCTTGATCCTGGATTGCCTTATCGACGCGCGACCAGAGAGAATTGATTACTGTGTTGACAATTTCATGATCCATCGCCTCCGCCATCGCCGTAAATCCGGAGACATCCGCGAATAAGACAGTGACTAATTTACGTTCCTGTGGTTCATGCGATCCACGTAGTCCCCTCTGCAAGCGGGCGAGTTTTTCCCGAATCGAGGTTTGGGCAATATCCACGATTTCATCCCCAAGAATGGATCGTTGTGATTCGAGTGCTTCGATAGCTCTGTTAAGATCATCGAACTCGTCTGAGTAGCTGGTTCTATCTTCGAAATTCATTCGGATTCATTGAAAATGGTATCGCAATTATTGTAACTTATTAGATGTGCTATAGTCTTGAATACAAGAAAACAAAGTCCAGTATATTGGTCACCTTGCTCTTTTTGGTTATTTTTATCACGAAGTTGAGCGTTGGACTATTACAAATTGAAAAGAAATGGAGGCGAAAATCGAGGGAGTACGTTTTCAGTATAATTCTTACACTGGCATAGATCTTAATTAGGTGATATGAGGAGTGAAATGAACCAGAAGATTTTTTCCATAATAATGACAGTTTTGATGGTATTGGCTATGACCACGTCTACGGCCTCGGCCGGAGGAAACGTTGGCTTAAAAAGCGTTCAATTCTCACTTGGTTCCCTTGATGCCACAGGAACTTTGACCGGCTTGGGTGGCTATCCAGCAGGGGTAAGGGCGGACCTTACGGCAAGCGGCATTGCGACGGTCGTGTGCACGAATCAGGGTGGCAACCAGTCTCCTGGACAAAACCCCAACGTTTCAGCTACTGGCGAACAAATAATCAGGCCGCAAGGTATTACTAAGAAAGGCACTGCCCCGTTGGATGTGAAAGCAGAACTCGGACCAATAACAGCGATAGAAGGTGGATGCGCGAATGGCAATTGGACAGCTGAGATTGTTTCCGTCCTATGGACAAATGCAACAATTTCGGTCTATGACAACACAACTAACGAACTATTGCTTGAAAGGCATTACACCTGCAATCCCGCACTGCAAACAGCAACAAGTGTAAGTTGTACTGAGACGAATTAATGTGACTCTATCCTCAAACAAAAATGGGCTCCGTCAGGAGCCCATTTTTGTTATTGAATTTTCTGCTCGCCCATATTTCTTTGCATGGAAAACCTCAGGGCAGATTTATAAACCTTGCTTAATTTTTCACCCAGGGCTTTGGCCTCAGGATTCCCTTGCTCCGTAGCCTGCTCCACTTGCGCGACCAGACCGATCAACGCCTCCATAAATTGATCGTTGATCAAGTCCCTATTCTCCTCCAGCATTTTATCGAGAGCCATGTCATCCGGTGCATCCAGCAGTTGTTCAATGAATGCCACTTCGGGCGGAGTAGAGACCTCCCGCAGGATTTCAACCATTTTTTGCAGTTTCCCCATGCGGGTGTAATCATTCTTCTCAGAGGCCTGCCGCAACATCTGATTGACGATATCCACCGCGTCCTGTGTAAATCCATCCAGATTATCCCGGACAGCTTTTACAATATCATCCTGCGCAAGCAGGGATTCAACAAATTCCTGCGCCTGTTTGTAACGCGCTTCCATTTGTTTATCCATCTCATTCGTGAAGTCAAGCAGTTTTTCACGGATGGATTCGAGCCTTGTCTTTTCTTCTCCTGAAACTTTGTCAATTTTCTCCGAGAGCAACTGGAAAAATTGATAATCCATGCCGCCGCGCGCGATGGTGGCATAGGCGCGCAAGCGCGCATCGTTCTGGGACTCAAGGACGATATCCAATAGTTTCTCGCGCGTAAGCGCCTGCCCGACTTCCTGCAGAGTCTTTGTTGCGGCTTCCAGCTCCCCAACCGATTCTTTCAGGCTGCGGCCGAATTCTGTCTCCTCCAGGAGCTGCTTCTGCAACTCGACCATTGCCCTCGCAACGGGTTCCTGCCCACCTGCCGCCGCGCTCTGTGCCAGACGACTGAACAGCCCAAAGAACTGCTCATCGAAGAGATTGAGGTTTTGCTTAATGATCTCACTACGGACATCTGCCGAGCTGGCCTGCAGGAGTCTCTCGACCAACGCGACGCGGTCCTGCTGCTCCTTTAACATCTCGGGTGTAATACCGTCTTTCCCGAGGATTGTCTGGATCATCGATTCATAGGTCAGGTTGGGGACGGGTTTGAGCAAATAAGCCTTACGTTTCTCAGGAGGAAGACGATCCATGACCTGTTTGATCAACGGGCCAATGATCCTTTCCTGCTCATTGAGCGGCACGTTCAATTCAGGTGGAAAAAAGGTGAGGAGTAATTCCTTGTCATTGTCATGGTAGATAATGGGGGTTGCCAGACGTCCCTGATATCCACAGTGTGGACAGCGGGCCATGTTCGAAATTCCGCCCAGTAATCTTTGTTTGGCTTGCGGATCTTGTGTGACATCAAAAAGTTGTTCGACATTCGCTGCGATCATCTGACGGCAGCGAGGACATGCAATTTGTGTTTGAGGCATTATTTCATTTCCGATTTAGAATTTTACAAATTACCAATTACAGGCTCGTCCGTCCATTGGGTAATTCGTAATTGGTAACTATTTTAGAAGTTTCTCCAACCGATCTATATAACTTTCCATCACTGCAAAGGTTTCTTCCACGGTTTCGGGCGTGGTCAAGTCTGCACCGGCTTTCTTAAGCACATTTAACGAATAATCAGAGTTACCTGATTTGAGAAAGCCAAGATAATTTTTCACGGCGTCCGGTTCGCCGCGCAGGATTTTCCCTGCGAGAGCGTGCGCGCCGGAAATACCAGTAGCGTAGGCATACACATAATAATCCGAGAAGAGATGCCCGAACGTTGACCACGTCATCCCAACGCGCTCGCGATCCATATCGAAGCTTGGACCAAATCCTTCGGCGAACAGGTCAGCCATCAGGTCAATCATCGAATCTGCCGTCAGCGGATCGCCGCGCTCGGCGCGTTGGTGCGTCTCCAACTCGAAGCGCGCCAGAGTCGGCATCTGGAAGAAATAACGGAAGAAATTTCCGCCAACCGCTTCTTCGATCAACGCGATCTGAAAGTTCTTATCTTTGACTGTATTCAACAAGTGCCCGCGCATCATTGCCTGATGGAAGTTGGATGCCACTTCCGCGACAAACAACGAGTAGTCCGTGTAAACAAACGGCTGATTCCGCCAGCTGAGATAGGAATGCATCGAGTGACCCAGCTCATGGGCAAGTGTGCTCATGCTCGTCACTTCATCGGTGTAGCTCATATTGATGAACGGATGAGTTCCCTGGGAACCCCATGAGAACGCGCCCTCCATTTTGCCCTGGTTTGGGTACACATCCACCCAGCACTCTTTCAATACACCTTTTCGAACGGTCTCCACATATTCCTTACCCAGCGGAGCCAGGCTTTCACAGATCAACTCCACGCCTTTTTCGAAAGGTACCTTCACTTTCTTTTTTCCGATGGGCGCCCACATGTCATAATAAGCAAGCTTTTTGAGTCCCAGCGCCTTGCGCCTAATCTCAAAATAACGATGCCAGACAGGCAGGTTCTTTTTGAAGGTGTTGATCAAATTATAAAAAACATCAGTGGGAATATTCAAATTGAACAACGACGCGGAAAGGGTGGATTCGTGTTTTCGGGCGCGCATATAGAATACATTGGCTTTGATGGAGTGTGCCAGATTGCTTGCCAGCGTATTCTTATGTTCTATGTATTTGTCCATGTAATTTTCATAGGCAATGCGGCGCGCTTTGCGGTCAGGGTTGTGCATAAGATTGCTAATGGTTCCCTGCGTAACATCAAGTAAACTGCCCTTGCTGTCTTTGGCGGGCTTGAATTGGAAGTCTGCATTGGTGAGCATGCTTGTGGAATTGGATGACCCTTGCAGAGGATCACTAACCAGACCGAGCAATTCTTCCACCTCTACCGAGCGCACATGCGCCTGCTTTCGAAAGAGATCCTCAAAACTATGTTTGTATAACGTCAGTTTTTCGTTTTGACTCATCCACTCATCTAGCTTTTCTTTACCAATGGCTAAAATTTCAGGCTGTAAAAAAGATACAGCCGAAAGAATCTGGCCATACATGCCCTGACTTTTACCACGCATCCCTGCAGCATGCTGATCGGTTGTATTCACTGCGTAGGAAAAACCCGCATACATGACCGCCGTCTGGGCGCGCGAGATCAATTGATAAGCAGTTTCCAAGGCCTCTATTAAAACGGATGGGTTTTCAGCGAGGCATCCTTGAAATTGTTTCACCGTAGAAATATCTTCGAGGATCTGTTGGACTTCCTTCTCCCAAGCCTCATCAGACGGAAAAACACTTTCCGCATTCCATGTGAATTTTTTATTCAGTTTGCTTCGTAGGGGAACTATGTTTGGCATATCCTTTTCCATAACGGTATGTTTATAAACGTTTCAGACTCACGAAGAGTTGTTCCCGTTTTATTTGATTTTACCATCCCGATACTTTAGACCTGACAGGTTTATCAAACATCCCTCTGGTCTACTTTGAGAATCAGCGCGGCAGGGAGAAACAGATCCTTGCCCCGGAGTTAGGTTTCGGGTCGACCCAGATGCGACCTCCATGAGCTTCAACGATCGCGCGGGCGAGATATAGCCCTAACCCTGCACCTTTTGTATGTTTGACAGCTTTTGTCGAACGATAGAAGCGATCGAAAATATGGGGCAGGTCATTCGCCTCAATGCCGGGTCCTTCATCGCTAACGCAGATAATCACCTGTTCTGGTCGCACTCCTCCACTGATTTTGATCTCACCCTTCGGTGCATATTTGAGAGCATTGGAAACCAGATTGATGACCACCTGTTCAATGCGCGTTTCGTCAGCGAGAATGACCGGGAAATTCTCCGCAAAATCTGCAACAATCGTATGTTGATCGGTTTGGGTACTGAATTTTTCGGCAAGCCTCTTTGCAAGGCTGGGAAGAGAAACATCGCCACGATTGAGGTTTAATCCTCCGGCCTGCAAGCGCGAGGCGTCCAGCAGGTCATCAATCATTTTGCTAAGGCGATCCGCCTCCTCTTCGATGACTGTGAGAGATTCGCTGATCGTATTCTTGTCCCATTTCGCATCATCCCGCCGCAGTGTAGACGCGTAGCCCTTGATCAGCGTGACCGGCGTGCGCAGTTCGTGACTCACAATCGAAATGAACGTCGATTTGATTTCATCCGCGGTACGGAAATGTGTAATATCGCGGACCGAGGCGATGATGTTGCGCAATTTGCCATCTTCCGAAAGAAGGGGGGCATAGGTGATTCCGACCGGGAGAGGAGAGGGAAATGGGCGCTCCAAATCTCCTTCAACATAAAGAGTTGCGTTAGGCGTAAGAGGCCATCCATCTGCCTCCGCCTCATTGAGTGTTTTGCCCTGCGGGTTTCGCGCCCATCGGATGATCTCTGAGTGATCCTTGCCTAGGATCTGGTCGCGTGGCTCGCCATAAATTTTTTGGAAAGCGAGATTGCAGCGTTCAATGGTGTGGTCTGCCTTGAGGATAAGGATTCCATCGGCTGCCGAATCGAGGAGAGCATCGAGTCGCTGCTTCTCATAAGAGACTTGTCCATAAAGACGCGCATTATAGACCGCGATAGCCGCCTGATCCGCGAAGGATTGCAGCAAAACGCGATCGTTGGATGTGAATAGTTCTGTGTAATTGCGGAAGATGAAAATCACCCCGATGACCTGATCATGTGCAGCAAGGGGCAAAGCTGTGCCGTTGAGGAGTCCCATGCTGGCGGTATAGGTGAGTTCCTTCAACATACGGTTGAGTTCATTTACATTTAATTCGCGGACGTTTTCTTCAGCTAACAATGGTGTGAGATAACTTAGAAAAGCAGATGCAATGCCATGAGCCGCCGCGACGCTCCAGCCATCATCTTTTAAGGCAATAATTCCAGCCTGTCCCGCGAGCATTTCGATGGCGATCCGCAAAATGCGCGCAAGCAACTTCTCGAGATCAAGCTCCTGGGTGAGCGCACGAGAAATTTCGAGAAGATAATCGCGTTGTCGGACACGGAAATCTGGAAGCATGGCAAGAGTCTGCGGCAATTTTATCACTGCCTTCTGCGGGTAACCAATTCGATACCGTTGGAAAAGATTAGAATGTGAAGCAAATATGCAAAATTTCGTGTAAAATAATGTTAAATTTCGTTAAACTTAATGCGGGTGCGTTGATCCATCGCCTAGTTTGGTCGCTCTAGTGGGAACCGGAAAGGGCAGTGGTGAGCACAGTAGCGAAACCGACCGCGTAGCGTCGGTTTTGTTTGTTTAAGAGCGGTGACGCGATCTGGAGAAGAGAAAACATGCGAACCTCAATAGTACCTTTCCTGGTGGGGACATTGATTGTTTCGATTCTTATTGCTCCGGCACCAAATGCCTATGCTCAGGGTCTTACCTTTCCGGCAGAAATGAACAAGAGTTTTTCGCCGATATCCATCCCGGCGGGTGGTACAGCGAGCCTGCATGTTTCTATCTTCAACCCGAATGCATTTCCCTTGACCAATGCATCCTGGACAGATAATTTGGTCAGTGTCCAGCCCGGTCTTGTGATTGCAAACCCGATGGGTCTGATCAATACTTGTGGTGGATCTGTGACAGCGGTTGCTGGTTCAACGACATTAGCATTAAGTGGGGGGACTGTCCCTCCCCAAATTGGGTCAACACCGGGCTCGTGCACCGTAACAATCAATGTCACTTCAGCAGCTGTCGGCAACCTCATTAATACAATTCCCGAGGGTCAATTGTCGGCTTCAGGAGGAGGCGGGACGATTACCAATAGCAGCCCCGCCAGCGCCACTTTGCATGTTGGTGGTGTTCAGCCACCCTCGATTCGCAAAAGCTTCACTTCCAGCACAATTTGGGCCGGAGATATCAGTCAGTTGTCGATTGTGATCAATAATAATGATCCCAATACAACGTTGACACAAGCCTCACTAACAGATGATCTGCCCGCCAATGTTTTCCTTGCCAATCCCGTTTCCCCAACGTTGAGTGGGTGCGGCGCTTCTGCCTCCCTGACTGGGGCCAGTGGCGGAACTTCGGTGACTTTGAATAATGGTACGATTGCGCCTAGTTCAACCTGTACCATCACAGTCAATGTCACTTCGAACGTGCAGGGAGCCTATACTAATAGCATTCCTGCCAATGCACTCCAAACCCAGCAGGGTCTTACAAACGTCACCGAAGCCATTACACGATTGAATGTGCAAGAGATAGGGGTTTCAAAACGGTTTTTACCTGGTACGCTGGCAGCAGGTGGAACCACCATGTTGATCATCACCCTGCAGAATCCAACGAGTTCTCCTTATACGGGTGTGAGTCTTTCAGATTCCTTGCCTGCCCCATTGACTGTTGTCAGCGTCACAGGGAATTCATGCGGAGGGACAGTCTCTACAACAATAAACACGATCAATTTGACTGGTGGGACGATCCTACCGGGCAGCCCAACCAATCCAGGAACCTGTAGTATATCTGTTGAGGTTACAGTTCCCTCAGGCACATCCTCTGGAACTCTGAGGAATACGATCCCGGCTGGTGGGCTAACAACAGATCAGGGCGTCGGTAATCTCCGTCCGGGGAATGCTAGTGTCGTTGTCGCCAGCACTGAGGTGGCAGGCATCAAATCATTTTCACCTTCGACGATTGAGGCAGGTGGTAACTCGAGGTTGAGGATCGACATTTTTGCGCCAAGCGACACCGACCTGACAAACGTTTCGATGACAGATAACTTGCCCGCAGGTGTAACGGTGAGCAATTCCACACCTCCATCGCTTACCGATTGTGGACCTACGCCGCCGCTGGTGTTTACTGCTCCGACGGGAGCAACTTCCATTTCTCTGACCAATGGCTTAATCCTGGCCGGACAGCGCTGTAGGATTGATGTTTATGTGACTGGCAGTATACTGGGCCTGCATACCAACACTATTTCTCCTGCAAACATCACGAATAACGAAAACCGAACACTCACAAATGATCTCAATGCCAGTTTGACTGTTGTCAACTCTAGCAACAAATCCATTGCTATGGTAAAGGGCTTTAATCCATTGACGGTTTTTGGGGGTTCCGCCTCAACCATGAGTATCGAGTTGCTTAACCCAGGTACGCTTGCCCTCTCTGGTATTACGTTTACTGACAATATGCCGGCTGGGATGATCCTCGCTAACCCTGTAAACTTTAATGTTGGCACTTGCGGCGGAGCCCTCACTGGAACTCCAGGTGAAAGCTCCTTCTCGTTTAGCGGTGGCAACCTTCCTGCTTCGGGCAGTTGTAACTTGACACTTAGTGTCACCATGACGGTCAATGGCAACCTGACGAACACGATTCCAGCCGGAGCAGTAACCACAACAAACGGTGTCATCAATGTGGATCCGGCAGAAGCCACGTTGACCAATCTGCCGGGCGCGAGCATAAGCAAGTACTTTGTATCCAATCCAATTCCTCAGGGTTCCTCCTCAGCGCTTACCGTCAAGATTCAGAACACCGGAAATATACCGTTAAGTGGAATGGGTTTCAGTGATTCGTTGCCGGCCGGTTTGACAATTTCCGGAGACTCTGCGCCCGCACCGGTCAACAATTGTGGCGGAACGCTCACTGCTGTTCCAGGAACCCAGCTTATTCAATTGAAAAACGGGTTGTTGGATGCCAGCGCGGCCTGTACGATTGTTGTGAATGTGACCGGCAGCAAGCCTGGAAGTTATCAGAATACGATCCCGGCCGGCGCTCTCATTACCGATTCCAGTTCAAACGTGACAAACAGTTTACCTGCCACCGATACGCTGGTTATAACCGGTAATTCTGGTGGCGGTGGGGGCGGAGGGAAAAAAGGTGCCAATAATCCACCTGTGACTGCCACAACTGGATTCATCATTCCGGTGACTGGTTTTGCGCCTGGGATGGTGACGAAGCTGGATGGCTCCTCGCGCCTCGCTTTTGATGCCACCAGCCTGACCATCGAAATTCCCGTGATCCAGGTCA
>Ga0065707_10081824_pt1 | contig 35954 bp, 16 predicted proteins | sample SwiRhicommuniRL3_FD_59094 | JGI IMG/M metagenome (GOLD analysis project Ga0065707, IMG submission 59094) | Switchgrass rhizosphere bacterial communities from Rose Lake, Michigan, USA - RL3 v2 (version 2) | ecosystem: Host-associated > Plants > Roots > Rhizosphere > Soil | place: East Lansing...
GTTGGATTCAGGTAAAGAAGAGCTAGTAATTTACCCCAGACGTCAAATTACAAACACAATTCAAAGATTATGTAATCATCGCCATTTTCTTATGTTATCAATTTTTGTCCAATGAGGAGAGACAAAAACATGATTACTAAACAGATGAGATAGTAACCACAGCACATCATCCACTTGATCTCTACAACGGCAGTTTCAAATTGCAAATTATAGAGTTACTACTCAAACCCGCCAACACATATCTAAATGGATTCGCGACGATTTATCTTCCTAGTGGTTCCGTTTGTTGTGGTGTATCATTTTTTTATTGTATCCTTAGCGTACTTTGAGTTAAACCATTTAACCCCACATGTCCACAAACTACCAATTGTTTACCATAAGACAGTGATCTTATCTGTACTTCTTCCTGGTCTCATCTACATTATCAAATTCATCCATCAGATTTTTACTTTAAGTAACGGGCTGGTGCCACACAAATCGAACTTCAAACATTTTTACTTCCCATTGATCGAAGAAGTATTGAAGCTTGGATTCATATGTATCGTGTCATCGTTAGGCTTGATAAGCTTTAAACAGCTAGCGGTATTCACGTTTGTATTCAATTCGATTGAGTTGGTACGCCAATTCTATGCCTTAGCGCCCATGCATTATACCCAGCGGTATGCCAAATTCCTCCAATTCTATGAGTTTTGGACGAATCAAGAGTCGTACAGGAGAAAGTATTCAATAGATGATAAGCGAAAAATCGAACGGATATTTGAAACAATAGTTGGTGGAGAAGAATTCGACTTTAAACGAGATTCATTTAGTTCATTTACCTCAGAAGAGACGTTGATCAACAATAAGAGGATTTCTATCTATGACCTACCACCAACTTTCAACATGAACAATTTTGAACCTCCAAAGAAGGTTATTTCTACACCTATGGAAATAGACAACTCACACAATTCAGTAAATACTTCAAAAAGTGTCAAAACTTTAAGCACTTTCAAATCATGCTATGATTTGGTAGACAAGTTGTATTCTGTATCACCCAAGAATACTTTTCATTTAAACACGGCTACTGCAATAGCAGCATTGGAACCAAGCTACGAGGAGACCACATACTCGGAACCAGACCTTACTTCCCCAGCGTTTACGGGTTCTTTTAAAGAATTAAATTACAAAGCCAAGAACCCAACTAAAACTGTATTGGAACCAACACACGACGATCAAGCACCTTATGATTCGTTGGAAGTTGTCGATCCTTTAGCAAGTTTATGTAATACTCCTGAAAATATTGATGAAGAAAAGAATGATTCTGAACTCAGTACTTCTGGTAGAAATATGGTTGCCAGTGTGGATGCTGATAATTTATCTACGAAGTCTGGTGTTTCCACCTCAAGTACTAACTTTGGAGGTGGAGGTGGTGGTAATTTTAAATTGAAATTGCCTGATGGAACTAAATTGAAGTTTGGTGGTGGTATGGGTGGAGGATATTCTCATTCTCATTCTCGTTCTGGTAGTGAGTCTGAACAGGGAAGTTGCCAATCATCCAAATTTATTGGATTTTTGAATTTCTTCTCTTGGCTCCTCCCCACGGTATTACCAATCACTAATCAACAGCCTCCAAAACCTTCATATTCAAGAGAAGCATACCCACTATTGAAAAGAAAATTATCAACCTATACCATAAATTGTCATGGTTCATATGGATCCATAGAACAGGAAACTGGTATACAAGCTTTGGACCCCACATCAAGATTTGAAAGTTTCAAATACTTTATAAGTTATTATTTCGATTACTCCTTAGATGATAATCGAAAGTTGATTCTAATTGATCCATTATTTGAAAAATTTGGACTTTTGGTCAGCGAAGCTAATCTGTTCTTTGTTATTGCAGATTTAGTGAATTTAATAACCTGGAACGTTTTGTGCTTTTGGGTTTATGGTAATTTTGTTATAGACTTCTCCACAGATAAGTCGTCTTTTGGCTACAGTGTCTCTGCTGTTCTCGCATTTTTAATGGTTGTTTCCAAGCTCTTTAAATTGAATTATTTGCATGAACTGAACAACCATTTCAACTACAAGTTGACTATTTTGGCCGAATTTATTATCAACAGTTGTATAGCATTTGCCTTTGGGTTATCAATAGCTAAAGTCTTTGGTTGACTTTATTTTAATATATTAGCATTTCGTTTGACTCGTGTTCTGCTGGGTTTTGTTTGATTCGACTGTAGATTTTATTTGACCGTCTGATAGATTTTTTGACATTCACTAAAAGTTAATCCAATACCCAGACTATTAAACTTAGATTATAAGTGTCTATTGATTTATATTTGATTGCTCTATTTCTAAATAAATACGAATAAATTAAACTTTCCAACAATTGCTGGATATAATACAGAATAAATATATGGAAACTAAACCATTTCGTTTCTAATCATAGTTAGATCCAAATAATTTTCATTTATGTATGAAAACCCATTCACATGTAAAATATCCTTTCCACAGTCATGTTGTTGTGGTGTGAATGTCATTTCAGTGAATTCTTTATCGAAATTCTCTGCCAACACTGGATCGGTTATTATCGGAAGTATAGGAGGTAACGTTTCACTTTGTTCTATCCTCTCCAATTCTTTCCAGTCAATGTATCTGAAAAAACGATGTTTCTTGAACTTTTCAAAATCATCGTCGATATTGAACCTCTTTTCGGGGTTCGCTTGAAGTAACTTCTTTAAGAAATCTTTTGCATCCAAACTAAGATAGAATGGAAATTTCAAAGTTTTCTTACTTGATAAGATCTTTTCAATAATCTTTTTATTGTTATTTCCAGTGAATGGTGGAGACCCTGTCAATAAGTCAAAGGCAACACATCCCAAGGACCACCAATCTACAGAATAATCATAAGGCTCGCCCTTTATAACTTCGGGTGCCATGTATTGGGCAGTTCCTGTCATGGAATGGTTCTTTTCCTCGTTAGAGACTTTCGATAGTCCGAAATCAGTCAATACCAAATTTCCGTCTGCATTTAACATACAGTTTTCTGGTTTTAAGTCTCGGTAAATCACCTTCAAATTGCAATGCAAATATCTCAATGCTAGGATCATCTGTGCTATGTAGTAACTAGCACTTTTTTCACTCATAAATCTTTCTTGTGCAAGGTGATGGAATAATTCCCCTCCATCAAGATACTCTAAGATCAAATAAACTTTGTTGTTGTCCTGGAAAGCATAGTACAACTTTACAATATTTGGATGGTTAACCATCTCCAAAATTGTCTTCTCATTTAAGGTTCTTCTGTAATTGAGTTCATGGACTTCATTGGTATTTTCGTTGATAATCAACGAGGCCTTCTTTAACTGTTTTTGGGCAAATAATTTGCCTGTAGAGATTTCTCGAACGAGAAGCACCTTTCCGTATGAGCCTTTGCCTAGAACTTTTATTGGTTCAAAATCTGATAGTTTTGGTTTGTATGAGGAATTTGGATTTCGATCTACGACTAGAGAAGAAGACACAAAGGAGTTGCTGATATCGATTTCGTAAGAAGATGCAATAGCAGAATTCCTTCTCCCTGGGTTTCTGGGAATTGGTATAGGCAACTCTGAAACCGTGTTGGCTAATTCTTCTGGTTCATAATCCTCTACTAGCCTGTAATTTAGATTTTCTTTAGCAAACGATGATTTTCTGATTTCTGCCATATCTGACCTAGAAATAGCAAACGTCGTCTTTCCTTCTACACTATCCGATATAAAAGAAGTTCTAAGTCCTTCCGCTATGTCATCCACCTCGTCATACTCGTCCATATTGAATATATCAGCCATCATGTCTGGCTCTCTGTAAGTGTTGATAAAAACGTGCGTAGTTTGCACTTTTCTATTTTAAGTTTTTGATAGGTACAAAAATAGCAGTTGTAATTCTCTAATTAAACTTCGGTGTGGGTGGAATATGTTTCTACCATTGTCAGGGCCTTGAACTTACTCGTGTAGTATGTGTTTACACGAATTGGCTAAGCAAGCGCGTGTTAGTCAAATTTTCAAGAGGGCTTTACCCGGACATCCAACAAGAATTAAAGGGTAATTGCAGCAACAATACGAGGAAGAAGTTTAGTACATAATGAGATTTGATACTTAGCTTAGTCTTCTACTATAATGTATGCACCTGGGAATATGTACCAGCTCTACAATTGAAGTGCGTTTAATAATCTTACTTGCTAGGTAGAGTTCAGACCACAAGGCACGGACCAAGACTCCCCCCATCAATTTTAACCATACCTACCAGAGGCAATAGGAATCATTGCTGAAAAATGAACATTATGCAGAAATAAGATACATACTTTAGGATATCCGTAGAAGTTGACAGTTTAACATACAAACACTTTGTTAAACTCGGAACACGTATAAACTTGTTGAACTCTTCGAATATGAAGGGCATTTTTAAAATCTTAAGCCAATGTCCAGACTCGTCTTCAGTTAGAACTTTTTATTAGGAATTCGTGAAGTGTGATGGTCATCAGGTCACGGAGGTGACGTATATTACATATAATACTTAGGATATTCAAGAATTACAAAAATCAGGCCAGCTGATTTGAAAACAGTATTCTTGGATTGAAAGTTGTCGAAGAATGTGACGGCTGAATTTGAGACTAGAATCAATCAGTCTTTACTTGGGAAATAAACCTTGGAGAGCTTAATTTTTGAATCTAAAACTCTTGACATTCAGCTTTTATAAAGAGCTTTCGCTTGGCTAACACAAAATCCAACAAGAGTTCTTCACTATTAAGATACAAGGATTTGTGTTTGGAGGTTTGAGTGACAGATTGCTTTAAAACGATGGGGTTCAAGGATTTATTTTTAAAGAATATCAACAATCTGACACTGTTCAAATTCAAATCTTGCTTCTTAGAGAGTAATTTGAAGATAATGAGGTTTGTGAGTTCATTCAAATTTTTCAACTTGTCTTTGCGAACAATTAATGCAATTACTTCTTGTTCTGAAGCCATTGTGTAGGGTGGTTTTATAAGCAGTTCCACATATATTTTTAATTTCAAGATGTTATTGGAGGTTGATATTGGTAGCCTATCACTAGACGCAATGCTAGTCTTGTCATATTGCAATGTTGGTGTGGAAAGGTGTTTATAGTTGCTTTTTGCCTTTCTGATCGAATGCATTGATGCCGTCAGACGCTCCGCCTTAGGGTTTGTCAGTACCAAACTGTCGATGCTGAAATCATTTTCCACCTTGAATGGATTAGGTTGAACAGGAGGAAGACTGGATTTGGGGACATCCCGTAATGTGGGAAGAAGGTGGCCCTTCGTTATGAATGATTCGCTTTTTAATGATGGTGCAGATGTTTTTGGATGCTTTGTGTGTCTATATTCACTGTGTCTAACTTTTGGGGGCTTCGATTCTTCGACTGAAGACATCTTATTGGACTCGTTGATTTGTATACTTTTTGACGCCTTCAATGGTACTCCAATTTTAGAAGAACTTGGTTTCAAAGATATCACGGATGATTCTCCAAGTTTTGAAGAAGTTGTTTTGAGGGATGATCTGCGTGTTAATGTATCTTGCTCTGGTAAATATTCGTTGAGTGTATTGTTTATCGCAGACAATGGTTCAACAAGGTTTGATGTGCTTCGTTTGAAGGAGAATCTTCGCAGCAAAGTATTTGGATCCTTACCTAATGTTTTCTCAAAGGATGTATTCCTTTCCGGAAAATCATCAAGTTTTGTTGGATGCTGTTTAGAGGACGGATTGCGATGTAAGATATTGAACGCTGACCCTTGTATCACATTTCTAACTTTTGAATAAGAGGGTGAGTTGGGAGTTGAGTTGGGAATGGGGTCAAGTTGCTGATCAAATTTTGGATTCGTGTACAATAAGTGCAGTCTCCTGTCTTTCGAATGAGATAAGGTGGATGGGTTAACAAATTTTGGGACAGGTGATTCAACCTCGCTATTGTGTGACTTACTGGTATGAATCGAATTAGGGGCTTTCTGAAAAACCTTCGTAGACCAGCGCCGTAGTAATTCAAAAGAATTACTGGAAGAACTTAAAATGGCCATGGATTTGAACTTTGGGGAAGCATCTGTTGAAGAGAATTGAGCTTTGGGAGATTTGGAATATTCAAACTGTAGAGTTTGAAGCAGTTTTATTGAATCCATAGAGATGTTTTGTGTTGAGAACACGTCACATACTGGAGTTAACAAATCATCCGTAGAATTCGTATTGTGAAATGGAGGAGTCTCATAGCAACTTGTGGGACGTTTTGCAGACATTTCCTTGGGTGGTCTGATATACCCAGTATCTAGTTTCGATATAATAAAGTAATCCCTGAATAATGCTCAATCGAATTGTAATCAAAAGTAGATAAACAGTTCTTGGATGTATGGAAATCTCAAATTCAAAATATTGCAACTTCCAATTGAGCGAGTCGCATGAGGCAAGCATGAAAATAAATTGCGCATAAAAATAAGTTGAAAAAATATGGTTCTCCAAAACGGATGATAAAATTTCCGAATTCGATCTGGCTACGCTCAAATTTATGAGGTAAGGTTTGGAAAGTCCACCAATTCTACTTGAAATTGTCAGTATCTGCTGGTTGTAATTAAGCTCTAGTAGAAATATAAGCCAACCCATTTCTTAAACTTTGCAGCGAGCTTATTTGAGTTCCCGACTTGAGCTTCAAGACGGATTTAAGAGCCCTTGGTGGAACCGGTTATGAGCGCTATTGACGTGCGTGGTTACGAAAATGAAACCGGTTTTAGAGAGAACCTTTGTACTGTGCACCTTATCGCCCCAAGATATTAGCAATCTAAATTTCATAGCTCTGGTTCCAGGTACCCCCAATTACATTCATTTGTAACTCCGGACAAAAAGTAACATCAGTCTTGGAGATTTAAAATAAATAGTGTTAGAACAATATGAATTCTAGAAGTAAGGCGGTTGTTCCTTTCCACTACTGAAATTCGCTACACCAACTATAAAGTATTTCAGAAAGGTAAATAAACCTAGATAATAATATTTCTGATTCTTAGGTCTTCCGCTTTCTGTAAACAAACGGCATTTTCGGAACTGTTCCTGCTCGATTTGTTTTCTGTAGAAGGATTTAAAGTGCTTGCTTCTTTTTGAAAAACGGTGCGCAGAAGTACTCAACCCAAACGTATTTTCTGAGGCGACGCCTAGCTCCCAATGGCAGGCGCAGGGTATTCTAGGACATGTAGATTTCGGAACCGGGGTTTGTAATATCCGGGAAAAACTACTAAATTCTTGTAAAAATGAAGTACGACTGCTTACAAGTCAATCGCTTAGTATACTTTTCTCACTACATCGGTCTAAGTGGATTTCTCGACGCATGCCTTGCATTATTATATTCCCTATTCTTCTTTGAGATACGTAGACGAAAACGAGTTCTCCATAAGGAGAAGTTATGCCCGCAAAATTGTATATATTATTACACCTACCACAAAAAAAACAATAGAAAAAACGTATGAAATAGCCCAATATCAGTTGATACTAGACTTTCTGAACTGAAAATATTGGTTCTAATATGCTGCACTGTTTCCTCTAGACCTCACCAATTTCAAGTTGACTTTGTTATTCGATTTGATGTAATCTAGTAGTAATTCGTCAGTATTGATTCTCACTTCTTCATTTCTGATTTGTAACTGGTAGTGATCGATCAAATTATAATCCTTGTAGATTTTGAAGGATATTATCTTTTTTAAGTAAACAATTGAAATCAAGTTGCTCCGTCTGATTTTCAAAGCAATCATTTCATCGTCGCCATTGTCTAATGCAATTTTGATTTTGATGTAGTCTTTTTCCTGTATTGGAATTGGTTTTATATTGTACTTTTTGATAGTAACGTCTTCTATCTTGGGAGATATTGGGGTTAATGGGGATATTATTTCTTCACTTGTCCGGTCCATCATTGGTGTTCTTGGCAGGTCCAGAACTTGACGAGAAAATATTGAGCTATTATCAGAAGAATTGGTTGAGGTAGTTGAATTATGATTGAGTTTGGATTCGGCAAGTGATATTGAATCTGTTGGTTCCATTTCTTCTTCATAACCCGCTATTAACGAAGAATAGCTTGCTGAAGAATTTGAACTTGTTGATTTTGGCACCCTATAATAAGACGCCTGGCGTTGAGATCTTTTGGACAGGGTTTCAAATGCCAGTTGGGTAGGCAGGATTACGAAAGCCAGGTTCGTAGTCAGGCATGAAATAGGTGGTAATGGTTCGGTAGGAGAAAAGTAACTATGGGTATCAAATGTATTGATATCGACAGAATCTGGATGCAATTTCTCATTCGCTTCTTCCATAAGTGTAGATTCGTCCTCGTGAACTCTTATCTGGACACAGCTATTTATAAAACTAGACATCTCTGCCGATTTCTGAACCTTCTTGATAGATATTAATTCCATGGTATATCTATTCAAAGCTTCAGATTGTGCATTTAATTGTTCAACCAAATTCTTATCGATTTTTCCATTGCTGTTTGGTAACAGTGATGTCATTAATGGTTGTGGGAATCTTGGTAACGGTACATCAGGAAAGGCCGCTAATAAGGAAACATGTAACTCATAAAAATCCTGGTAGAATTTGGCCACATAAACCTTATCAAATATTTTGTTTGAATATGTAAATTTGATTTTGTACCAAAATTTCTTATTGGAGTTAAATAAGACCTGCTTAAACTCCACTTCGAGTGGGTAGTGTTTTTCGAAATCAAATAGGTCTTCATCCTCATCGTCGTCCGCGTCTCCATTGGAGAATTTGTTTGGTAAATCAAAATCAGTTTCACCATCACTTTGATTAGTATCAAGGTCAGTAATAGCATCTTTGCGATACTCTCTTATCCACTCTATAGAAATAGGATTTATTATATCATTTACAGCAATTGAAACATAAGATGCAGGGATTAAACCAACTTGATCATACTTATCTAACATTTGAACCTTTAACCAACCATTTCCTGGCCTTTCTAAAAGTTTTAAATAATCTCTAGGTTCAATACATAATTCATTAGGATTTTCTGCAATGAAGCGATATTTTGCAGTTAAGACAATTACGGGGAGTGAACAGATGTCGTGTCGAAGATTGGTTGTTGTTGAAATAGGCACACTAATTGAAGTGTTTATAGTGGACAAATTGAAATTAACTAGAGAAGGTGAAGATAAAGGTGCTGATATCGTCAATTTTTTCAAATTCTTTCTAGTCCTATACTGCTTTGATCTCAATAAACTAGAAGACATAATAAATACTATCCTCTGAAAGTTTTAAGAAGGATACTTCTATGGATGGCCAAAGGATCGGTACCGGAATCGTCATTGATTAAATAGTAACAATCAAATCCTCAAGAGCATGTATCTACTACGATGTGCTTTTTTCCATAAAGCCAAAAAAAATCAAATAATAACAAACAAAAAATACTCAATAAATAATATCTGCACTGTTTCCGTAAAACTGTGCATATCGCAAAACTGTAAAATGAAAACAACATGTTAGGTTTAAGGCTTAAAAGCTATCCGCTTTTTTAGAGAGATCTGACGTGTCTCTTAGGGATCTGGGCCCACTGTTGAATCAGCTAATGAAAATATTGAGAATATACTACAACGAGAATATAAAATATGTAAAAGTATTTCTAGAAATACAACATGAATTCTCCAAGTTCTATTCGATTTCAATAGTTATTTCGTAGTTCGTGTCAAGATTTATTAGTAAAGCGGTCATAAAGGACCATAGCCCCTGGTTGGAATATGTACATCTGGAGTATGTGCTAAAACGCAGTTGGTATTTAAGTTCAATTGTGAAATATTTTTTGAATAGTAACTTTTAGTACTCTCCCTATTATTGTTTTGAACGTATTTTATTCCTAAATCGGAAGCCCTGATCATAATTGCTCCAAGCTTTATGCTTCAAGATTTGTGCTTCATGTGTCTTCCTGTATGGTCCTCCATAACTGTTCTACAATGTAGATTGGATATTAACATCTATTGAATATTCAAAACAAAAAAAAATTATCCAACAATCGTCGTAGGCAACTTCTCTTTGAGGATACTGGTCGACTTGTTGGTTATACTGAAAGTAGTCAGGTGTCAAAATAAAGCTACTATAAACTGTGACATATGCCTTGTACATTCGTTGTCTTTCTTATTTCGCTAAGACTTGGAGAAGTAAACGCACCTAACCTAATCGGGTAAAAAAGCTTACTAACTTGGAACTTGTCCTTTTTTCGTAAGGAACAGCCTGTTGTTCTTTATGTATTGCGGTATTGATCTTATAATTGTGTTGTGACGTGTCTTTCGCGTTTCTCTCTAAATTGAAGTATTTTCCAAAATTTAGTTGAAATTGGAAAAATCTACGAAATTGAGAAAAGATACAAATGCCATACAGTTTACTCACATAAGGAAACAAGTAGTATATATTTCCATAAAATGGGAGTTCATTAGAGCTTAGAGCATAGGGAATTTTAAATTACAATTCAGCATAGCGATTGCCCGAGAGTGCAAGTGGTTTCAAAGTCAAGGCATAGAAAATTCCTAACTTTACTACTTGAAGTTCTGAAAATTTCGAGATGTATGCTGTCACCACTAAATCTGGGCTTTCAACATATAAGGACTCCCGTGGCGTCTCTAGGGCTCGCTTCTCGAGATTTGTAAAAAGAACTCTTAGACAAGGTCGCCTCTTGTCGCAATTTTGATTCACACACATTTGCCAGAGACCTCGGGCCTACGTCTACACAACACGGGCACGGGATATATACAAATATTTGCACTTTTAGTCTTCTAAGATGCAAAGTATGAACCATGCACTGACGTATGTGCATAACAATCGATTTTGTTTTGGATGCTGCAGAAAGGCGCCGAACACAAAACCTTTTATGTAAATAACCAAGAAAGAGAACAGCATATGCTCCTGCAAATTACGAGGAACATCTTCTTCTATAAGAGTGAAACATGTTTGAAATAAGCTGATGGCGATCCAGTATAATAATATTTGTACAGCTGCTAAGTAGCGAGTATCCGAAATCGATATCATTTTCTCGTTCCTAAATGATTGTTTTGATTCTAGAACAATAATATATCAGTAAAAAATGCAGAAACTAGTTCCAAGACTTTACTGAGCACTATGCCGCGACCGTATACGTTTCAGAACTTATAATTTCAATGAATATTTGTGACATTATACTCGGAAAGAGTATTGCTATAGAACAATTTCGATTGCAAGAATCTACAAAAAAGTACAAGATAATAGAACATAAAAGTAAACACCCATTACGTAAAATGGGAACACCAACACCAGACACGGTCCTCGTAGCACTGATACGCGATAAGCAGTAAACGCTCACCACGGTAGATAAGTCTAGAGAAGCAGTCAGTTATGAAAATGAACAAACAGCAAAGAGTACACAGACAAAAGCACACAACAAAGAACACCACAGACATCGCGAGACTAAGAAGGTTAATACAAAGTGGGAATAAAGAACACAAGAAAAGGGCCACAAGAAACCAGAAAGTGATAGTTTCTAAGTCAACTACCTAGGAACCCACAATATAAGCCCACGATAAACTGAAATATCAGAAGACATATTAGCTCTATCTCAATCGCATGAGAGACCTTCAACCAACTTTCAAAAGAACTTTGGAATTGAACTTCAAAAAATCGACAATACTGAAATTGATCTTATCAATATTTTGATAGTCATTTAGGTTTGGAAGTTTGATGTACAAATTTCCAAAACAAACCTTTTGAGTAATCAAAACCTTGAAGTCATTAGTTGATCTAACAAGTGACTTCTTAATCTTAATGGCAATGATTTCATTATTGAAATTGATAATTTTACATTTGATATATTGATCTTTCGCCGAGGATACGCTTCTTTGAAGTAGTTGAGGATGGACTTTAGGAGAGATCCCTTGAGAAGGGGGTGAATGAATTCTTGTAGAATTTGGGGAGTTAGTAGGATAGGACTTTGGAGTGTATGGTAAATTCGGAGAATTGTAAGAGTTTGGCAACTTGGGGGAGTTATAAGAATTTGGAAAATTTGAGTTAGAAGTGTTCGGTAAATTTGGAGAATTACTGAAATTGAATGCAATGTTATTCGATTGTGCGTTATTCGAGTTATAAGGCTTATTTCTTGGACTCTTTCCTTCATCACTCTCAGTACTACTAACGGACGTATTTGGAGTGGAAACATTGGACTTATTTCTCTCTTTGTTCGATGCTGACATTGATCTGGTAATGTTATAATTAGCTGCTTGCTGGTAGTGGTTATAAATGTTCTTTGATTTTGTTCTCTTAGGTAAGTTGACCGGGATAAAAGGTATTGGTTCATCGTCATCATCCTCATCATCCGCTTCTTTAGGTTCGGCAGGAACATTTTTTGAATAGTATTCTTGAATAACATTTATAGACTCAGGCAAAATCTTAGAGTTTACCTCGTCATTTGAAATGTCTTCTTCTTTTTGGATATTAAAACCAGGCAAATCCTTATATGAAAGATCCAACCAACTGAGTAAGGTTTCAGAGAATTGGTAATTCTTATTCAAGATAAGTCTATTGATATAAATATTCAAATCGTTACATCTTTTCAACAACATCTTGATTTGATCATGGTCATGTTGGAGTTGAATTTGAAGCTGTATCTCCTGGTTCTTTTTATCATCCTCTGAAATGTCAGCTTCCCCATCTTCATTTGAATTCTGAACTGTTTGACTTGGAATTGGTTCAGGCAATTTTGGTAGTCTAAGAGTTTCATTCAAAGGTGCCAGAGACTTATTAAGCAAGGTCAATAAGTTGATGTGTAAATTGTAAAAGTCTTGATAATATCTGCAAATGTACGATTTCGTGTTGTCTGAGTATAAAATATCAAGTCTATACCAATATCTCTGTTTGTATAGTAAAAAGTTTGAGATTGATACCGATATAGGATATGGTTTATTATTGATAGTCAAAGGAGCATCTTTGGATTCCCCTTTCAAATGCAAATTTAAATACGAAGATTCATCTACCCAAGTGTCATTTTCACTAGACTTTGAAGTATTAGTTTGAAGCCATGCTAGAGTTATTGGGTTTTTCACGTCATTGATAGCTATATCCACATAAAATGCAGGGATAAGTCCAGGGTCTTTAATCTTGTCAATAAATTTAACTAATAGCCATCCATTGCCTGGTCTATCTAAAAGCTTAAGAATATCCCCCTTTTTAATTGACAATTCATTCTTACCTTCTGCTTCAAAGTCAAACTTGACAACAACGATGATATTTGATTTTAATGAGGATGAAGCCCAATCTTTTGGGGTCGGTTTAGAAATAGTTAGTTTACGTGTAGTAGTGATTGTAGTTTGAGGACCAACATCGCTTTTCATTTTATGATAAGGGTCAATAAGGAGAAGAAGTTGTGGGAAATATAAAAAGAAGCTACAATAAATTTTAGCCGCGTCCATCAGATTTGGCAGCCTCGTGTATTTCATCACACTGCAGCGATACCTTCCACATTCACAAAATTGAACCTGTTAAGTTAAGATCTTTTTACAATCTAATAGTTAGTACCAATTCAACAATCTTATACTCCCCCCTTTGACTTGTTGACTATACTACGTCGTTGACTACTAGTCTATATGACTTAAGATCGTGAGATTGTAAAATTGCGGAATTATAAACGCGTATTGAAACTTACGATCTGGGCACCGATTCCGCGACGGAGTGTATGATAATTGAATGTAACGATATGAAATCTCATGAGCTGTAACAAGTGTGTCGCTCTGATATGTCGCTATAATAACTACTTGACGCAGGTTTTGTTTAGTTTATTGTCATATTAACATCAAATTAAGAATTGTCCATAAACTGCCTGGAGCTTGAACAATCATTGAGAAAATACAGATTGTAGCGAAGTAGTAGTGTTTTTTTTACAAATGAATAATATTGGAGGTTTTTAGATTATAATGAGTTGACTAATATTGTAACATCTAGTAACTCAAGATAAAGAAAAGCATGACTTAAGCCACATCTTTGGATACTGATGAAAATAAACATTTACGGTGCTATGCACAATTAGGTTCCATGCATGAGGCACTAGCGTATACTTACACCACTGGGCAGTTGTTTCAAATCTGTTACGACTTTAGGTTTTCCTTGTTTCTGGCTTGTTTCAAGGTTTGGGCAACCCATTCTTACGCGTTTAGAGTTAAACTGGTATTCAATACTTTGAGCCACACTCTAGGCAGAAGAGAAACCACGTTTGTAAGTGAGTTTTTTCCCCGTTTGACCACCATTTCATGCCTTTGGCTGTGTGTTTACATTGACTAATTTATGGCGAACTTAAGAATTGCATGAGATATACATCGGTTATAATCTCTCACCACTCAGAAGTCCCTTTGGTTATTTTCATTCTACTTGGCTCAATCTACTAACTTTTGAAGTATTACTCTTTAATCAGAGCTTAGATATGTATCCATCACGCGAACCAAATATTAACTTTCACCTCCAAAGGAAGTGATTAAATCTGGATTATATAATGATGGTTCTTTAAATGCTTTATCTCCTTCCGGCCATTTTTGCTTGACTAAATGGATGAGTTATTAGGTTTGCTGGTATTACCGGAAGTGTTATATGTATAAAGAAAAAGAATCATAAACTGCCCATCGAAAAATTTCATTCTCATTTTTATACAGTAATTTTTTGGAGTTTAGGGCTACAATTTTAGACCGGACACGACTAATGATACTAACTATATGTAACAATTAGTAATAATAGAACAACGAGAGCTTATCTCTACAGTCTATCGTATACAAAAAAATTATACCTACTAGCAATTGCTTAAAGTGAGCCATACCTCCATACAAGAGAAGTAGAATGAGATCTTATGAATTAATACGAGCCTTTAATAGTGGAGATTTGCACAATGCGACGAATTGAGAACCCCAATAGGGTACATAACGTTCAAGAAATGATTTTAAAAAATGCCCACACTTGAATCATCGTGCCACCGTTATCGAATGTTAAAACCTTCAATATTTTCCAATTTTAATCTGAAATTGCCTCCATACGACTCTATCAAACGGTTTAAACTCGCTTGATTCTCCTTTCGCATTGAGTTCTCTCGCTAATACAAGCAACTTCCAATGCTCTTATACTTCCACTATTTCCAGCATTCACGTTACGTTTCTATGTAGTTAAAATAGCTCCTATTACGGATAAGAAAATTGCGCGAATATAAATACACGTGACTACAATGCAAACGAGACAATCCAAATGTTTTAGATAATATTTCAGATTATATATTTTTTAGTTGCCGAAACACAAGTTCACTCAACAAGCAGTAGATCGCCAACAACTCTATCATACAATCTATTAATACACCAATTACAATTATATTCAGATGTCTCATTACATTTAGTTCAAGAAATTAATCTAAATAGTAAAGGGAAATTGGTTGAATTGAGAAAAGTAGGAAAGTAAGGTGTTTGGAGAAATGCCGAATAAGAAACAAACAAAATTGTAATCAAACTTTTAGAATAAGTGGACTTTGTACTGTATGAATGGGACGCATTCACACTACAACTCCGTTCGTTCTGATCCAAAGGTGGCTCACGAAATTAGATTTTGCGATTCTCTCCTCACAATCACGTGGAGGACCAGCCTTCTACAACGTATGGCATATGTTCGACAGGTAAGTCGCGTATATTATTCTCTACCCTGACGCAAACAATTAAACAAACTGATTTTTATAGGTGGAGATTGAAATATTCGGCCGAACTGATGTAGTGGTATTTAACGAGCATTGTGTACTCCTAACCGTTACATTTGGACATACGGAAGAAGTAGAAAGTGAATACTATAACTAAGTCGGGTACCACCGAACTTGGTACCTAATTGGTTCCTGAATGCGCTTGAAAGGATATATTCTCAATTGATCCACACTTGGGCAGTCTCGAGGGGTGCACCTTATGCTCGTAAAATTATCAGTAACTCAGACTGTTTAAGTTGAGTTGTACATAATAATCATTAGCAAAAACGTTTATTTCTAGGCACCTTCATCGACTCGACAAGATTTACTTAATTTAGATAAAATGTCGGCTAAAATTGCCGCACACCCAAGCGAATCCGTTTCCTTTCCGCAAACAATATAACTGACGATAAGCTTGAAAATTATCTACATTGCTAGGGTTAGTTACGTGAGTAATATGTACATTCAACATAATTTGGGAACAAGAAATGACGGTCTTATGAATCAATTTGATCGAATTCGATTATGCCGTACTGCTCCACCTCAACTTTGCAACTTGGAAAATTATCGTAACCAAAGGTATCTGTATTCGTAATTGGTAATGTATTGCGCATGGTTTTGCGGTTTGGTTCACTTCGACCATGGTTCAATTTCGGAATATTGCAACGAGGAAAAATTGCATACAGTGGTTGTGGTATTCCTTGTGGGCTGTTGTTGGTGGCATAAATTTTCAATCAATCTCGAACCATTCTTAGCAGAACGTAAATTATTTGTGATCTCCGCCAAAAAGGGGCAACCGTTTCGTCAATTGCGAAATCATATTTTCTATCAGCCCTGAAAAATGCCGTAACAGTTATCTCAAATTGATTCCCGTTGTTTTTTTGATATCGACCAATTAATGAATTTCGGATTTACTAGTTTGTGGAATTGTACCTTAGCTTTGTTGTGGTCCGATGCTTTACAAATGTCCGGAGTGGGGTGACAATGTAATTTTACATTCCACAACAGTCTATCAATTTTTGGTCTCAATTTTCAAGTTGTGGTAAATCCTTGTACCAAGTTAAACAATTTACTCTCCACTCATATTAGAAACAACTACAAGGTATTATTAATACTCTAATATTATCGAATCATGCATTCAATTGCCCCGTTTCAAGCACTTCGAGAAGTTTCGTAAATGCTATTCGAAAAAAAATTTGAGTAACTGTTAGAGTAATTTTGTCATTGATAATTCTATAATAATTATGGAGAAACGATTTACCCGCTTCTTATATTAACAACAGTCTTGTGTCATTCCCTAATTCAAATCATTATGGTGGATAATTTCCCTATCAGAAGTTTATTTTTGATTGCTACGAGGAAAAATATAATTATAATACCTTTGTGCAGTACCCAGTATTTTTTATGCACCACACGCAGTTTGGGATTTTCCATATAATTCAATTTTTGTTCAAAGTCATACTAATTACATACATAGGGTTTTTGATATTTGAATTGATCCAATATTGCTTTGGTACATGTATTTTTTATTTTTTTGGCACAATTACGTTGCCCATTCTCCAATACTTCCATTTGTACAATGTTCTTTAGAATATTTTCAATTCTCAGCTTCTCTTTTATTTATATATTCTTTGATTCCCCTTTTTTTAAACGTTGGCAGATATTGGAATATATATTGATATTCAAATATATATTCAACTAGGAGTTTGGTCCTTGACTATTTTGGTCTCCACTCCAAAGTGATAAGGGTAAAAGATAAGTCTAGACGTTCAATCCCACAATAGCTCCATTGTCAATACTACCGATCGGATAACTATCATTTTGTCCTTTATTTCATCCTTGCTCGATTCTTCCTGCCATTGAGCTTTATCGCTTAACTACCCCAAAGGTTTGTCAGATCTCAACTTTACCAAATCTTACTAGAAATTGAAATATTTAATTTCAGTGACGATACTTCCAAACGTTAAAGAGTTCAATCGATTGGATACAACAAATTCATTAGAGAACTTGTTACTTCTGTTTTTTCCAAGATATTTCTCTAATTACTCACTCCATTAGACATAGTCTCATAGCTCATAATTAGAAATCTCAGCCTTTTTCTTGGTTTAATTTTTAGACGAGCAAGTTTCTGGCAGTTTTTCACAGCCAAAATTCTTAAAAAGTAAAACCACCTAAGAGTATTTGAGTTCATCGATTGTTACATTAGTCATTGGTAAGTTAAATCCATCGAGGAGAATTTTATCTAGGCACTTTAGATTCAGGTAGTTTGCTTCATTTGAGTCGTTTAACTCCAATTAGTATTTTACTTGGACTTGTCTAGACCTAACTTTCATCTAGATTCTTTAACTTGTAGTTACTATCATTCAACACACACTATCCAACTGGGTCTTCAAATCCAATTGGAACTCATCACATTTCATCATTTTATAATCTCACTAATCCATACGGATATACTTGTCACTCCTTTACACTTCATTTCTTTACACTCAAACCCTTCTTGCATACCTTAACTAATGGGAAATTCAACAGTTAACTCACCAAACTCAACTTTTGAGAATGAGGATACAATTAAGCTCAACAGTTCAATCATATCATCGTTAAGCAATTCAAATGGTAATAATTTCAATTTTGGAGATCAAATTTATCAGTTTGAAAATGTTAATACTCCATTCAACCCATTGCCACCACCACCAATATCAATAAATACATCATATAATTACAAGTCGACTTCAACACCTTCTTCGAATCATATTTCAACTTTCACGAATCCAGATGCGTTCCAACAAAACGAGTTTAGTTTGCCAAATCTGTCTCATTATTCAGTATTTTCTAATCAGAACGCAATGAATTCGGCGAATTCCTTACATAACGAAGGACACCAAGGTCAAATTTTTAAACTAAACATAGATTCAACTTCGGATATTTTAAACGATTACTCAGTTTCACATAGTCAAAATTCTGATTTAATGTATAATATTACAGAATTCGAGCTTGGAAATTCTTTAGAATCTATACCAGATTCCAATACTCAAGGTTTGGGGTTAACCCACCCTGATCCAAATCATTTCTCTTTTTCAGATTCCAGTCATCATATTTCCCAAATCTCTCAACCTTCTCATCATCACCTTAATAACTCTCTAAATTTTCATCCTTCCGAACCACACTTCAATGATTCAGTTTCATTACATAATATATCAACCCATGATGTTATACAATATCCATACACTCCCACAATTAGTGATATTTATACTCCAACTTTATCTGAAACATCTAGTTTTACTCCAAACACGTCCTTCAACAACATCACCAACAACACAACATTTTTAAGTGAAGATTATAATATTCGAGCTCCAATGCCAATTCTGATAAAATCTCACTCATTTGCAAACATAACCCCTACCTCAAATAGAATTTTAAAGAAGCCATCAATGTCAAGACTAAACTCTTCTTTGAACAAGAAGAACTCCTTAATAACAGCACAAGTTCATTCATCAAACAATACCCCTTTGGGTGAGTCCTCACCTCAATTGTCTGGGGTCTCACCTCTTTGTTATAAGTATAAGGACTTAGATATTTATAATCAACCGTCACCAATTGGTACAAGATCTTTCTCAAATTGTTCAACTTCATCTTCAACTTCAATAACAACGCCAAACAAAAACTTGATGCCACCATTGAATACATTTCGTCATAATTCAGATTCGTCTTCCTGTTCTTCGTATTACTCTGAAACTCCAAAAAGAAAAAATTATCAAAAGTCAGGAAAAACATATCCTACAAATTATTCAACTGTTCCCGAAATATCTACGAAGAAAGCTTCAAGAAAAACAACCAAAATCACAACAGCTGTTGATGACGAAAGTGACAAAGAAACTTCATCCTATTCAAAGCAAATGAAGCATACCAGAAGAAGATTGCTTCCAAGATCAAAAAATGGTTGCTGGATTTGCCGCATAAAACACTTGAAGTGCGACGAAGCAAGACCCGTCTGTACAAGTTGCTCAAAATTCGGAATAGAATGCGATTACTCACCTGTTAAGCCTGGTTATGTTTTGGATAAGAATTTGAGAAAGGAGAAGTTAATTGATATTTCAATTCTTCGGAAACAAAAGCCTATCTCAAAAATCCAACCAGGACACAAACAGAACAATGGGCAAGGACCCCAACAACAGCTTGTTGAATCACAAAATGATTATGCCAACCTCCACACCTAAGAATTTTAGGCGAGGTGCAGCATAGTACAAAATCGATGTATTGTGACGTAAGAATTGGTATGATATTCATTTATGTTGGAGAATGAAATTCATTTTGAAATTTCATTTACGATTTAAATTATACTCTTGAACTTATTCTAAAACAAGTAAAGACATAATACGTTATCCGAAAATCCTATGAAACCTTCATGCCAATTTCTAACGATGATGATCATCTTTCATTTAAGTATGCCCTTTTGACTGGTTTTTCTGAGAATGTCGCTTGCAACATAAAAAGTCGTGGCTGCAAAAAATATGTTTCAGATAAAATGTCGTCGATATTTGTCATACTCCTTTTTCTCCCTTGCTATATTATTACAACATTATACCCATTTAAATAAGTAATATGGGTTAGTAATTTGGCAATTTCTCTTAACTTCTTTTTACCTTCTTTTGTGTCAAAATTTTCTCTTTTTCCTTCGTATTGGAGCGCCACTATCTAATACCGATCTCTAATGTAAATATGACTTTTCATCAAAAAACAGACTCAGTAGAGCTCAAAATATATAAATATGGTATCATCATAATATTGTTTAGTAGCTTTGTGTAAATGATAATTGAATAAGTACTTTAATTATATCTTTGATTCATTTGTGTGGGCATTGGCTCTCTTTTATAACCTTTAACCGAAATGAATTCTATCCAAATTCGGAAACCGAAAATATCGCAACGAGTTATTTAGTCACTTAATTTCACATTTTTGAAGAAAAACAATTGATTTGCAAAAACTTCCGTTCGTTTAAGATTAGGGGAAGCTAAATAATACATTACTTGTCTTCGTCGTCTTGGGGAATGGATATTCTGAGGCTAAGTTTTTATGCACATTTATACGAGCCTATACACATATGTTTCGATTTTGAGTCAAAAGAGAGATTGGGAGTCCCCAATAGTCATTTGGTACAGCCGCTTTATTGTTGTACTTACATTCGTTGATGATAAAATTACGGGTTTATAAAATATTGCTAATACTTGCCCTGCAGTTGAGACGAAATTCTGAAAAACCCAATAGGAATAGCGATCCGTCAATTCCAGAATGATTTTTTTATTATTTTTTAAAACTAACAGATAGCTCACTAAAGCCCATGAAGGAGTATCATTAGATCACGTGTATATCTCGCAGTGAGCCTCATTCTTACAAATAACGAGGAAGAAGCTGAGATATCAATTTTGTCGTCTAACGTGTACTTAATCTCCGAGAATGTCGGGCGATTACGCTGCGTCGTTTCTAATGTCTAATATAGCCACACGAAGCTTCAATCTTGTTGTCTCATGGGCCCATAATTCCCCATGAATGAAAATGGAGGTCGAAACAGTTCATGAAAATGTTTCGTCCCAGTTTTATGAAGAAAATAGTTTTTCGTCTATATTTTTAAAGTTACGAAGACCCAGAATACTCCATTAAAAATCTTACATGTTCTATTTTAAGTAAATACATCGATTTCAAGCGCATATAGGTATCGAGGAGGCCATAATGAAAAGAATTGCCGAGATCCGAAAGGATTGCTTTTGTCTCTCATTTGATACGAATGGAAGTTATCCCAACAAAATCGCTAACCCAGTTCATTACACCCCGTAAATTCATTTCAGTATCATGGATAGAAAGGTCCAGTCTATTCCCATTCGCTAACTGTAATCCTTTTACTAATAATAATTTCATGTTCGGTCAGGGAGAGCATACTGGTATCACCATCTTCTAAATCATAATTGTTAAGTCCCAGTTTGTATTCAACCATCGATATCAAATCTCCGTCAAAACCGACCCAAGGCCCATGCAAAGGATCCACCAAATACGGATATGTATAATCGGAGAATTGCTCCCTCTCCTCGTCTAATGTTGACCTTCGTCTCCGAAGTCTTCCAGCAGTGTAAGTATCGTATGTGTCAGCATTCAATAAAAATGACGATTGATCCAAAAACGGCGAATCCTCTTCATCGTCAATGTGCACATCATTGGTATCCATGTCCACACGGTCTTCTTGCTCTTCCGAAATCAGCAGTCTATCATCATCAAATTCTTTATCAAAATCGTGTGGATTTTGAATAGCTCGTAAAGCAATGAAACTGCTCAATGGTAAATAATATCTCTCAAAGTTCCAAAATATGTAAAATGTGATGAATACCAAAGGAGAGCACAATGCAGCTAATAATAGAGCACTTTCCAATGCTAAAGTTCCACACATAAATAATTGAAAAATAATCAACCCCAACACAACTCTGCGAAAGATCATTGGCCACACCTTTCCTGTGGAATGGGGAGGGTGAACAAAATTATAGACTAATTGATACTTGTAAACAAAAAATCCAAGAATGAAATAGACCAAACCACTTGTAACAATCTTTGTAGAGACAACTGAGTAAATCAAAATGATGATGAATATCAAAATATGTTGAGGTAAATGAATTCCAAAATCAAAGATTTGAGGTGTGAAATAATAAGAACGATAATCTCTTGGAGTTTTCAAAAACATTGACTTTAGTAAGAAAAGCTTTCCAAGGATATTTAAAACGACAAAATCACTTATTTGTAACAACTTGACTGGGAACATAGCCAATCCCTGTAAGAGAATAAGATCGACATAGAACAAAGATAACTTTTTCAAAGACCTGGCCAATTGATACGCAATCTTCGTAGTATCACTTATATATGAAATATAATCCCAAAATGTTCCTGTAATCATAAAAACCAAAAACAAGTTAAAGAAGATAAAGAAAAAATTCTTCAGCAAAGTAGATAATTCAATATCACTATTTGAAGAATAACCTTGATACTTGGACAAGTACTTGTAAAAGTAAGGAAACAGTAAGTTCAACAAGGAAAACAATAATGGAGGCAAGATACCGGTAACAAAAGTCGTCAACCATTTCGATTTACTAATGAATTCACCTAAAGCTGGCCAAAACTTAGAAATGGTCTTCAAGTCCAACAACGTTGTCAACGGAGTGACCAAGAATGTGATGAATGCATAACTCAAGACTATTATGAAGGTTATGATGTAAGATTTGAAGAGTTTTTGATAATAAGTCAACTTGAAATTTTCCCACTTTATATCTTTTGGAGCAGGTGCAAGATTGACAATTAATTTGTAAACTCTTGGATCCAAAACGGTCTGTGCAGCCATTTGAGCAGATGCAACCGAATCCATAGTTATAAAGGCACTCGAAACTTGTTTGAATTCAGGATTTTCAACAGTATTGATAGTTGATTGGGAATCAAATCTATTTTGAATATTCTTTATCTTATTATTTGCTTCAAGTAAATCTTTAGATAGATCGAGAATCCTCTTTTGTCGTTGCTTATACTTTGAAGGGGTTTTCAAAGCAACGTTTGAATCATCTAGTATTGGGAGGACTGACGGAGGCTTACCTTGATTGAAAATATCGATATCCATTTGAAAATGTGCAGCATACAAATCTTCCAACTGATCTATTATTTTGTTACGAGAAGCAAACAATTTTTCAAGCGGAGTCCAGTCATAGATCAATTTCACATCCATAACCTTACCGATTCCTAAACTTTCAATAAAACGTTTCAAAGCAAAGGGATCATTCTTTTTTAACAACTTCTTGGGAATACCATCAAGACGAATAGTTCTGTCAGTAATTGAATTTTGTGATGCTAAATATTTCTGTCTTGTTTTCAACACTTCATTGGTGAACTGAAATAAGGTAATGTAGATGATTATTGAGAATAAGTATGTAAAAATTGGGTAGACCCAGAAGTAATTTGGGAAATCGTCACTGAAATCTGGTGGTGGAGGTTTGGGCGATTCATTATACTGATAGAATGACTGAATAACTGACCAAGTTATGCTATCTTTGTCATAATTTCCTGTAAAATAGTATCGTATTGGACTTAGAATAAAAATTGCCATTACTGCCAACAAAAAGAAGATTTTGATCCCCATTTTGAAGAAGGCTAGAAAGACATAAGCATCTAGACCCGAATATTTCAATACCTCTTCGTCTGTTATAGAATAGATGACTGATATCCATCCAAAAAGGTTATTTGGCAATGGCTTCAACATCTGTGCCGAGCTTCTTCTTAAAGTTCGAACTGCATAAATGTGTGGCCATCTATATCTTAAGATACAAAATAATAGAAATGAAAGTATACCAGTAACCAAACATATCACTAATTGAGTTTTGAATACTCGTTGTTGCCCTCTCATGGCTATTGGATCCGTTTCCGGATCTTGAAGAAAAAAAGGTAGAGGCATCATAGAACTACCAAAGATGATTCAAAGGAGATGTATGTGGAAGCAACGTAAATCTAAGCTTATCAACCAAACGATGAATCCCTATGGTGGAGACTGTTCTAAATTGGTAGACTACTCTAGATGTTCTCGAAAATGATCACTAGAAGCTTAAAGGTCTCGAACTTTAAAGTTGTGAGTCGTCGGGACTTAATATGAAAACTTGAATGATAATTAGTTATTATAAATATGATATTCAACTGGAGAGATTTGTATCTTTTGTGATTTGTGATCTGTGACTTCGTTTAATTTGTATACCACAACAAAACCACGCGCGCAAAAATGCTAAATCTTACAAGGTGACAATAATATGTCAGCATTCTTCCAAATGGGGAAGTCTAGGCATGAGGTTCTTATAATAAACCCACCTCTACGGTGTACTAAAGAAATTGGCGAATAAATGATAAATATCCCTAACAAATTAGTGACATTTCTCTATGAGGTTTGATTTTAAGAAATTCACGTGATCCAAATTCACTGCGATAGTTGAAAATATCGTCGAAAAAATTTGGACTACTCATGATTCAAAAAGTTGTTGATACCATATTGATTTCAGCAAGTCATTAGTGGTACTACTCTTATATTGAGCCTACGATAGATTTCTCTTTGTTTTCTGTTCCATAAAAGTGTTTGAAAAATCATAAACACGAACAGAGAAAGACTGCCGAAGAAACATAGGAATATGTGTGACATCTATGTGGTTGTTCATATAGCCACTACATGTGATGAATCGACTACGTATGTGACCAAAGATTCAACCGAATTAATAGAATTCACATGGTCTGTTGTTGATGCCACAACTCTTGCCCAACTCCACCAAGAAACAGTTTTTGCCCGTCCTGTAAATACTCCTATCACACCTTACTGTTCACAACTTCATCGAATCTCTTGGGAACATGTTAGAAATGCTGGATCATTTAAGGATGCTATCACAAAGTTTGATAATTACATACAACAAAACGTCATACAAGAGAATAAGGAATTCTCTTTGGTTACTTTTGACTTAAGAAAATTGCGAGTCCAGTTACCCAGGGAAGCAAGAGATAAATCAGTCGTCTTGCCTCCATACTTACAACATCCTAGAGTCTTTGATTTACTGACGGAATACTCGAAGTGGCAAACCACTCATCCTGAATCTTTATCTTATTCCGCATCGTCATTGTCCAATATCATCACTGCTTTAGAGGTTGAAGTTGACAATATTGATGATGTTGTAATGTGTGATACTTCATCAACGTCAACTCCCTCTTCCACTCCACCTCCTGGGTCTACCTCATCTTCCAGCAAAGTAGAAGGTACGATTATAGGTATCGAAACGGAAACGAAGGCATTGGCTACTGTTGATGTGTTTTCCAATCTATTGATTCAATTGGTGAAAAAATCGATACCTTTAGATGAACATGCAACAGTTTTGACTAAACCATATGATGCTGCCCAGGATACCAGAGTTTTTTTGGCTGAAAGATCAAAAATTTTATATCTTTCAAATTTGCCTAGTGATACTACCCAGTCTGAGTTAGAATCGTGGTTCACTCAGTATGGCGGTAGACCTGTTGCTTTTTGGACATTGAAAAACACTAGTAATGGTGAGATCAAAAACGGTGTCTCTGTTAATAACAATAAGCCTAAAAGTAACACTGGTTTTGCCGTGTTTGCAACTCATGAAGAAGCTTCTGAAGCTCTATCAATGAATGGACGAGTCTTGAACGATAGTGCCGTGGAAGTTCAAGCATCATCTACTACAGTGTTGGATAAGGCAAATGATTTATTGACTCCGTTCCCTCCATCAAAGAATAGACCAAGACCAGGAGATTGGACTTGTCCTTCTTGTGGGTTTTCCAATTTCCAAAGGAGAACACATTGTTTTAGATGCTCTTTCCCAGTGTCAAGTGCTGCTGCTATCCAAGAGTCAATGTACTCATCAAACAACAATTCGTTGGGAAATCGCAGAAACAACACTAACAATACAAACAACTCTGGCTCTTCAACAAATAATAACAGCAGTAACAGTTACAACAATTCAAACGCTTCAAACCTGATACACTCAAATAATAATAATGGCCAATCCAATGATAAGATATCTTTGAATTCAACAGTGGTCAATGCAGCAGCGGTTTTGAATAACCATAATATCAACTCGAATCCTTACCATGATAATAACCAACAACAATCTGCACTCAATTATCATTCTCAAGGTTCTCATTCCAACAATCAAATGTACCACTCCGGTAGTAACAATAATAACATCAACAATCTTAATGTTCACTCTAACACCCATAATAATCACAATTCACGCTCTCATTTTGGAAACAATGTTCCCTTCAGAGCCGGTGATTGGAAATGTGACATGTGCATCTATCATAATTTTGCTAAAAACTTGTATTGTTTGAAATGTGGTGCAGCTAAGCCAGCTATGTCCAACAATAACCATCAAAACAACGCCATACACTCTGTCAATTCAACAGCAGCAGCAATAGCAGCAGCGACAGCCAGTGGACAACCTTTGAACTTGAGTAATGGATTCATGAACTTGCAGCAACCACAACCACATCATGCCTATGGATCGTCTAATAATCAATCACGTCAGAACTCGGTCGGCTCAGGCAACAGTCATTATTCGAACCAAAACAATAATAACCAAGGTTCAAAAGGCCATCAGTATCATTACAACAATTCGAGTTTACGGGGTAGTGGAAATGGAACCCCACAACCTCAATCAATGTCACAGCAGTTGATGGTGATCCAACAACAACAGCACCAAATTCAACAATCTCAACAGCAACATAAGTATTCTCTTTCCGCAACCAATTCTCCTGGGGTATATTCGAACTACAATAATCAACAACCAATGAATTCTGGTTACTATAACAAGAATTCGATTTCTCATTCAGGTCAGGGTTCCTCCAACAATGACCCAAATAAAGGTGTGAATTCATCCTTCAATATGCTCTCCAATCAAATAAACACACTAAGCTTGAATAATTGAGCTTAACGTATTTCACGGTGAGTGGAAAGAGTCATAAGACCTAAGAGTACCCATAAAACGGGCTCCCACATAACCTTAATAGAAGGTCACAAAATCCATTTAAATTCATGTTTTCAATTGTATGTGTTATCCTCTCCTTAATTTCCTTGCTTGTCTTTGTCAGTTTCCATTTGTGTATAATATAGAATGATAGTTTGGATTTGGGGCTTTTTCATTTTGTTCATTTGTTCATTTTGCTTGACTAAGGTGTCTTTGACCTTCTGTCGTGACTCCTTATTTGAATTTCTTCACCTCAATTGTTGCCATACGTGAGTCGAGATTCTCCTTTGTTTCAGGCATCGTTTCTAACAACCTTTTTTTCCTATTTATTTGTGTTGGCCATGGTTCATTTGTTTGTATATATTTGATAAAATTTGTTATGAGTTTAGTAAGTGTTATTTTCTGTAAGGAAACATCTTAGAAGTAACGGGATAGTAATGTAGTTAGAAATTGGTTAAAGTTCTGGTCGCTAATTATATCTCAGTTTACGTATTCAATGATGGCATTATATCTAACGTGACAGAATTCCTGTTTATTTCCTGTTGATTCCTGATGATTTTCTGTTAGTTTTGGTTTCTTCTATTCTATACGTGTAACGCCTTTACTCGTATGATTCTAGTGAACATCCTTGATAGTTATCTGATATTTCCTCACCTTATATATGTCTGATTTTAATAGTTTGGCAACCTTTTTGAAACTCACTACCTGCAGGACCACGAATTTCTATGAACACGTAAAACAAAAACAACACCAAATATTCAAGAACTAAACACTATCAACTCATCACAAAATGGCTACTGACAAATATTCAGTAATCTTACCTACATATAACGAGAGAAAGAATTTACCAATCTTAGTCTACTTGTTAGCTAAAACTTTCAAAGAGCATAAAATAGACTGGGAAGTGATTATTGTTGACGATAACTCACCAGATGGAACCCAAGAGATTGCAAAGAAATTAATTGATGTGTTTGGTGCCGAACATATCTTGTTGAAGCCAAGAGCAGGTAAGTTGGGATTAGGAACTGCCTATGTTCACGGTTTACAATTTGTTACTGGTAACTTTGTGATTATCATGGATGCCGATTTTTCACACCATCCAGAGGCTATTCCAGAGTTGATTGCCAAACAAAGGAGTGAAGATTTTGATATTGTTACTGGCACTAGATATGCTGGTAATGGAGGTGTCTATGGATGGGATTTAAAGAGAAAGTTGGTCTCCAGAGGTGCCAACTTTTTAGCTGCAACTACCTTAAGACCAAACGTTTCTGACTTGACTGGTTCCTTCAGATTATATAAGAAACCAGCATTGGCTAAGATTATTGAAGTCACAAAATCAAAGGGATATGTATTCCAAATGGAAATGATGGTCAGAGCAAGATCTTTAGGATTAAAGATTGGTGAAGTCCCTATCAATTTCGTTGACAGATTGTACGGTGAATCAAAATTAGGTGGTGACGAAATCGTTGGATACTTGAAGGGTGTTTGGACTTTGTTTACAAGTGTCTAAAAATGTAGAGAAGACTTTAATTTATATGTTTTTAATATTATTCTATCAAGGAGATTGAAGATGTGGAGAAGTTCATGAACAAGCTAAGGAGTGTGCTGTACCATAAGTAGCAGCAGTTAGTGATTTACGTCATACAAACGCAGCAGTAGCCAATTTAACCCATACAAACTAACAGCATGACTATTCAAGAAAACCGTAGCATAATCAACAAGAGTCAATTTGAAAGTAGTCACAATGTAAAGGTCAAGATTCTTTCAGAGTTTTTCAAGAAGTCTTTCAAGAGTTTTACAATATAGAATAGCTCTACTTAACCATTACCACGCGTTTGATGCTTTAGTAAGAGTACATACTACTAACGACAACATTTTCAAGGCTCACTATTAATTAACCGAACATCACCATTTATCCACATTGACAAGTTACAGCAATCCAGCTAGAAGTTAGATTTCCATATACTATATCAGTAATAGGGAAGTGAACGTAGACGAACGAGTAATAATACAAGATAAATAGCTGTTCAGTGGCTCTCACTCTCGTTAGCTATTTCAGTAGTTCTCATTCCGCTCTCGAGCTCACTCACTTGTTCATGAACTCGAGCGCGATTTCGAATATTTCATTATTCAAATTTCAATATTCTAATTCTCACTATTTATCTCCATCCACCATGGGTAAGGATACTTATTTGAAGAAGATCTTGGGTGAAGAACGGTTCCAACGAATCAAAGCCACCAAAATTTTAATGGTCGGAGCAGGCGGAATCGGCTGTGAATTATTAAAGGATTTGGTACTTACAGGATATGGAGAAATCCATATTGTGGATTTGGATACCATCACGTTATCAAACTTGAACAGACAATTTCTATTCCGTCATAATGATATTGATAAATCAAAGGCATTGACGGTCGCTAAGGCTGTGGAATCGTTCAACTATTTCCAGTCGAAGTTGGTTCCACACCATGGAAATATCATGGACACCAAGCAGTTTCCAATATCATGGTGGGACCAGTTTAGTTTCATTTTCAATGCTTTGGATAACTTGGAAGCAAGAAGGCATGTCAACAAAATGTCGTTGTTTATGAAAAAACCACTTATGGAGAGTGGTACCACTGGATTTGAAGGGCAGATCCAGCCTATTTATCCATATTACAGTGAATGTTTTGATTGTGAAGCCAAGGTAACTCCAAAGACATTTCCAGTGTGTACCATTCGTTCTACCCCTTCGCAGCCTGTTCATTGTATAACTTGGGCAAAGGAATTCTTGTACCATCAATTGTTTGAAGAAATCGACGATACAAGTATGAACGATATTAGTAAGCTAAAGGAACAAGTTGACGATTCAAATGAATTAGAAAATATGACAAAAGAAGTCAATGAATTATTTGAGTTACGAAATTTAATAACGAACCCTAGAAAACAGAACTCGAAATCTGTCGATAGTTCAAATCAACAAAACTCAAAATCGGTCGATAGTTCAAATCTACAAAACTCACTAGATTCTCCGTTTTTCATGGAAATCATAACGAAAATCTTTAAAGTTGATGTTGAGCGATTATTACTTATCGAGTCATTATGGAAATCTAGACAGAAACCTATTCCATTAGATTTTTCAACTTATAGAAAAGATGTGGAAGAATTAGACTCTTTGGATTCTAATCTACAGGACACTAAAGTGTGGACACTTTCGGAAAACACCTACATGCTTTATAAAGCTTGCGAGGCATTACAGAAACGAATCAATTCAGGCCAGGAATCTTTCATTGAGTTTGACAAAGATGACGAAGATACTCTTAATTTCGTGGTCACAGCAGCTAATTTAAGATGCTTTATTTTCCATATTGAAGTCAAGTCTAAATTTGATATCAAACAAATTGCAGGAAATATAATTCCTGCAATTGCAACTACAAATGCCATCATATCCGGGTTTTCAAGCTTAAGTGGAACAAACTACTTCAAGTACAACTATGATGAAACGAAAAGTACTGATTTCACTTCAATTCTGAAGGAATCATCCACAATCTTCATCAGTATTCGTCCAAACAAATATATCACCTCTGCGTCATTAGTCCAACCAAATGAGAGATGTGCTAGTTCTTCATTGCTTTCAAGAGGACTTTTGAGGCTCACCGAAGTTGAGACAAAGGAGCTGACCTTACAGTGGCTCGTAGATACTCTCATCGAAAAATACGGCTACGAAGAAGATGGAGTATCTATTATTCTTGGAAAATCGAAATTAATCTATGATATCGACTTTGATGACAATTTAGAAAAGAAGTTGGCAGAATTGCCCGGATTTGAAGACGGTGAATTGATTTTGGTTCAAGATGATAACGAAGATTTGGAGAATTTGGAACTTTACATTACTACTCAAGACGAAAGCGAGGTTCACAAGTTACCAGATATCACGTTAAGACCAAAGAAAGTTTTTGCTGACGAAAAGGAAATCGAAAATGGAGGAGACCAAGAAGCTTCAAAGGACGCCAATATGATTGTGATTGAAGAAGACGAAGATTTGGTGGAATTGATGGAGCCTGCACTCAAGAAGAGGAAGATGTAAGAATATTGATAGAGTGGTTAGAGAGACTATTTGGAATAAATCGATATATGAAGAATAAGAATGTCTAGGACGGTGATCTTTAGAGAATTGGCGGTGATGATCTTTTACTCAAGAATGTCTACGAAGATCTTTTACTCTAGAATGTCTACGATGGAAGAGCCATAGGGAAGACTATCCAAACCTATCCTATGTATTATATAATAGTCAATAATATTGAGAACTATTAGTTGTAAAAGGTAATCCTAAAGGCCCAAAAAGAATTTATACTAAATTTATTTAGTATATTTGAAACACATACATTTAGAATAAATAATTCCTAAAGTCTAGATAGTTTAATTGGTTAAAACATTTGCCTCATATGCATTTAACGTTGGTTCAATCTCCTAACAATTCTTCTTTTCCTGGCATATTCTATATCTTGGTATAGTTGTGGATTTTTAAAATAGTGAATTTTAGTGGTGATTGGTGGATATTTCAAGTATATATTTTATTACAAGAGGTTTACAGAGTTTAAGATCAAAGATCAAACACCAAAGATCAGGACTAAGACTCTATGTTTGATTCTCAGCAGTTTTGTTATAATATAGAAGAAATAGGAATAATCTTAAAATTCATAATTTGGCTCAGAAGAATTAGGACTTCAGATAAATATGAAGCAGATCCGATGGTAACTAGAACCTTCAGGTATACCTTCTAAAAAGAGGTTCACAATATCTAATAATTTTTTATTAGAACCGTTAGCAGAGAAATACGAGAGTTAGATAGTTATGGGTTTAGACACTTCGACAGTATGGTTTTAGACAGTTAGAGAGTATGGTTTGGACCAATGTCACCAGGAATCATGAAATGTTCAGTTTCAGTTGATTTGTTTGGAGTCAATCTATAACGTGGTATAGTAGCTTAAACTAAGAAGCACTAGACAGAGAACAAGGCTGGATCGCCCTGAGAACTTGTCTATTGGTTCTTCTGAGAACTTGTTCGTCTATCTCAAGAATTCTCCTCCAATTTTCGCGACATTTCATAGATAAATCTACAGAGTACCCGGTAGACAGAGCCATTGACGACCAAATTAGTCAACATAATCAACTTATTTAACTTAATTAACTTAGTCAACTGAGCCAGATCTGATGGCAGAGCCATACCACACAATTGCCGAACTCGAGTGCCTAATTTCTAGTTCTAGACTTGTATATTTAATATTTAATACTCGTAGAACATCAACAATTATATCCAGAATTAGAGGTAAAAAGATATTAAGGGCTAGTTTTTCCTATTATATGGCGCTAATCACTTTGAGTTATATATATTTGTCGAAGTATCCCGAATTATTCAAAGTCTACAGTTTTATCACTTCCTATACGCTTATTGAATCTGCTTAGTCAACTCTTAGCTAATCAAACTTGGCGACCGAAAAACTATATAAGGCATGTGGATAAACACACTTCCACCACCACCACTACTACACTACATTCATAATCACAAATACAATGTCGTGGCAAGCATACACTGACAACTTAGTTGCAACCGGTAAGATTGACAAATCTGCTTTATACTCTAGAGCAGGAGATTCTTTATGGGCACAAACATCCAATTTCCAATTACAACCTCAAGAGATCTCTGGAATTGCTGGTGGTTTTGATAACCCATCAAACTTACAACAACATGGTTTGCATGTTTTAGGCCAAAAGTATTTCTTGTTGAGAGCTGACGAAAGATCTATTTATGGTAAGAGTGATGCTGAAGGTGTTATTGCTGTCAGAACCCAGCAGGCGATTTTAATTGCCCATTATCCAGCCGGAATTGTTGCTGGTGAAGCTACCACCGTAGTGGAGAAGTTGGCCGATTATTTGATCAGTGTTGGATTTTAAGTACCATCCAAGGAGATTTACAAGTCCTAGTCGAAGGTTCCTTGAACTATTAGTACCTGCACATAGGTGCATACCTTTGCTTCTAGTGAGTTCTAATAATCTCGGAGAGTTCTAGTTAATGTTTCGGCTATGGATCATACCTCTCAGATTTTATCCAACTGCCAGAGAAAGATGTTAGGGATCATTTAATAATAACCGGTAGGCAATAACTCAATATATTTAACAGTAGAGGTGAAAATGACGACACAAAGAACTTAGTGATGAGAGCAGTTAATGAACTCCTGTAGTTAGAGAGTCGCTCCTTAGCGATGTAGTAACGATAGCAGTTATTTAGCTCAAGTAGCTAACAGTCACTCCTTAGTGATGAACTATTACTAGACTATTCAAGCTTAAAAATCAAAGGAAATTGCAATTCAAGAGCTATACGGAATTCTATCGTATTTCTAACTGTATATTTCTAGGCTATATCTAATTTATATCCCAATTACTTGAAACTTACCGAAGGGCCAGAATACTAGGTAACTGAGCGAAGAGAAGTGGCTTGCAAGGAAGCAAGTAGAACGTGACTCAGGGAAACCGGTTCTGGGTACAAAAAGTGACTCAGGGTTCAACTCTCACTTTGCCCTCTCTGCTAGCTAGTCCCTATTTTATCCTCAAATCAACAAGTTAGGCAACTCTAGAATGTAGTCTACTAGCAGTCCCTATTACTCAAGACAATTCCTTGAAATCCCATACTAAATCAATATTGGTGTAGTCTGATTCTCAATAACTTGCTAGGCATGACTCACTCCTTAACGTATCACCGACTTCTCTCATCACTAACAAATACTCTTATCACAACTTATACAATTCTTCGTTGACCCCGTCCAAAACCTTAGGCAATCTTGCTGCTAATCCAATTGGATGAATAATAACACTCTCAATATCCCAGATCCCCTTTTCATAATAAATATCTCTCTTCAAGAAATCAATAACTTGTTCTTTAGAGTCGGCAACGAGGTGGAACGCTGATCCAGCAAACTTCGTCTTGGATTCATCATGATAAATAGCTCCAGCAGATTTAACGACTCCACTGTTGAAAGCCCCAGGAATCTGCGAGAAATGGTATGGACGAACTTCGGACCTATCGACGTTTGGTTTGTCAAAAATTATAACGTTGTATTCGGTAGACATGATGCGAGATGTTGAGAAGAAGTGTTGAGATATCCGGAGATGATTTGGCTTAAAGATTCTCATGGGTTTGAAAGAAAGGTGGATAGAATTCGATACCCGAGGAAAAGTGAAAGAGCGAGTATGGGGAAAATCGCTAAGGAGCGTAGCGACTTAGTGATACGAGAAGTCACTAAGCTCTCTAGTGTAAGGTATTCAGTGAAGTTATAGAGTCTAAGCTATCTGGTATACGTCTAAGCTGTCTAAGCTGTCTAGTCTAAGTCTAAGCTATCGAGACTAATTGTAAGCTGCTTAGTCCAAGTATTATCTAACTAGTCTAATTCTAAGCTGCTTGGTCTAATTCTAAACTTTCATCGCTAAAAGCTCCCGGTCCATGCTCCTAATCGGAATATTCTCTGTGTTAGAATTCAATTTCATTTACAACTCCTTACTACATCTTACAGATACCCGCGATAAGAAATTTCATGATATTATGAACATACAAAGAATAACTAGAATAAATATTCCCACGATCTTAATAGTATTTCTTCTCAAGAGAATTGTGATGGACATGTAATTGAGATGGTGAATACATGACAACTGAACCATTGAAGTTAAGTATGATAATAATCTATGGTATTATTAATGCAATTGTGGATGAGGATGGTATGGTGATTGAAGGTTAAAGGAAGTGAAGTAATGTTGACAAGACAGTTGGGGTAGATGGCCTGAGTAGACAGTTGACAAGAGGTAATCGAGGTAGACAATCACCAAGGAGTTAGCTGAGCTAGCTGAATGGTTACTATTAATGATATCAAATGGATAGATCCAAAAATAGTCTCCATAGAAGCAATCCAATTGTCTCAGGACAAGAACGGACTAAAATTAGTCTTCTTTACTCTCAGAGAAACCTTTCTAATGAGTTAAGCTTAAAATCCATTTAAAAATTCATTTGGAACACACATATTAACTCGAAAGTGTCCAACCTATTAATTCTAGGTCCCCCATAATGATGACTCTACAAATCTCTCATTTACCTCTTTAACCCATTCAACATAAAACGATCAATTTGATCATTTAATGTTCGACTGGAGCGTAGACTCTAACTCTCTCCCTTCTAGGTCCTAAGGTTTCAGTGTTTATACCTACACCAAATTGTTTACCGAAAGGAGAGTGACTTGGAATCAAGTTTGTAGGCACGGCTGCTGAGTCCGTTAATCTTCTATATTGTCTTTGACCTATTCCACCTTTATCTCTGATCAAACCCTTGATGAACGAAGTCTTGTATCTCTTTGCGTAGTTGTCATTTCTGGACTGTTCACGTTTTCCGTCTACTTCGTCTTTGTATAAGGCAGTTTCAACTAATGGCGCATCAGTTCTTTCATGATTTTTATATACTAAAGCTGCTCCTGCTAATGCTGCAATTCCGAATACTTTGCTGATACTAATTTCAATTGGTTTGTTGGCTTCCACGTGAGGTTCGTGATGGGACGAGTTGAATCTTTTGAATGACTGTGTTATAGAACGACTGGTAGTTTTGGCTCTAACAAACATTGTGTGGGTTGGTTTGTGAGTTTATGGGAGGAAGTACTTGATGTAAAGAACTAGTTTTGTTTGGGAAA
>Ga0065707_10081825_pt1 | contig 35840 bp, 28 predicted proteins | sample SwiRhicommuniRL3_FD_59094 | JGI IMG/M metagenome (GOLD analysis project Ga0065707, IMG submission 59094) | Switchgrass rhizosphere bacterial communities from Rose Lake, Michigan, USA - RL3 v2 (version 2) | ecosystem: Host-associated > Plants > Roots > Rhizosphere > Soil | place: East Lansing...
CCATAGGCAAATTTCTAACGGATCGTGCGGTCATCACCAGCGAAGAGCTGACGCGCGCGCTGGCCCAGCAAAAAACCCGGCCCAGTGTGCGGCTGGGGGATTTGCTGGTCGAGGCGAACCTGATCACAGCCGCGCATCTGGAGGAAGCGCTCGCGATTCAAGCCGAGCATCGCGAGCGCCGTCTCGGGGATATTTTGGTCGAGATGGGCACGGTGTCCGTGCGGCTCATTCAAATGGCGCTGTCGGACAAGCTGGGCATTCCCTATGTGAACGTGCGCGAGTTCAAGATCGATCCTCTCACGCTCGAAATAGTGGACGCCGCTTTTGCCGTCCGCAACCAGGCGCTGCCCTTGTTGCGCATCGGGGAATCGCTGATCGTCGGGGTTGAGAATCCGCTCGCCATCAATTTTGCGCAGGATTTACGGGTGGTCACGGGCCTCACCATCGTGCCGGTGATCGCCGATCCGGCCGATCTCAAAGTAAGAATCGCAAAGGAATACGCGCGCCTCGAAGCGCGGGTGGTGGATTTCGGCAGCGGCTCCGCGGGGCGCGGCAATGCCTCGAGCCGCGACCCGGCCAAGGCGGATCTCACCAAGGTCGAAGATCTCGCGATGCAGCTGAGCCGTGAAACGCCGCAGCCCGCGCTCGCCGGCAAAGGCCGCGACGGCGACGCGCGCGTAAACGAGAACACGCTGGTGCGGCTGATCAACAAGATGATTGTCGATGCGCATACGCAAGGCGCGTCCGACATCCATATCGAAAGCAATCCTGGCAAGTCGCCCACGCGCATCCGCTTTCGCAGTGACGGCGATCTTCAGGATTATCTCGACCTTCCGCCTGCTTATCGCAACAGCCTGGTCTCGCGCATCAAGGTGATGGCGGAGCTCGATATCTCCGAGCATCGGCATCCTCAGGATGGGAAGATCGATTTCGGCAAGTTCGGTCCGCTCGCGATCGAGCTGCGCGTGGCCATCATTCCTACGGCCAATAATCTCGAAGATGTGGTGCTGCGCATTCTCGGCGGCATGGAGCCGCACCCGCTCGAGGAGCTCGGCTTCTCAGCGCGCGACCTGGGCGAGCTGAGAAAGATGATCACGCGTAGCTACGGATTGATTCTGGTAGTGGGCCCTACAGGCTCCGGCAAGACCACCACACTGCATTCGGTGCTGCACGACATCAATAAGCCCGACATCAAGATCTGGACGGCGGAAGATCCGATCGAGATTACCCAGCCCGGCCTGCGCCAGGTGCAGATGCAACCCAAAATCGACTGGACGTTTGCCGCGGCCATGCGCGCCTTCCTGCGCGCGGATCCCGATGTGATCATGGTCGGCGAGATGCGCGACGTGGAGACGACGAAGATCGGAATCGAAGCTTCGCTTACCGGGCACCTGGTGTTCTCCACTTTGCACACGAACAGCGCCGCGGAAAGCATCACCCGCTTGCTGGACCTGGGTATGGACCCATTTAACTTCGCAGATGCGCTGATTGGCATTCTGTCGCAACGGCTGGCGAGGACGCTGTGCCCGGAATGCAAACGGGGCCATGTGGCTGACGCAACGGAGCTCGCCGAGCTGGCTCAAGAATATTGCGGCGAGACGAAACTGGATCGGGCGGCGGTGTTGAGCCGCTGGCAAACGGAGTTCGGGCGCAATGGAGAAATAAAATTATATGAAGCGGTGGGCTGCAACGCCTGCCGCGACGGTTACAAGGGCCGGCTGGGCATTTATGAATTACTGTGTGGGACGTCGGAGCTCAAGCATTTGGTGCGCACGCGTGCATCGGTGCCGCAGTTGGTGCAGGCCGCGCAAGCAGACGGGATGCGTTTGCTGAGGCAGGATGCGATTGAGAAGGCGCTGGGCGGAAGGTTGGATTTGATTAGCGCGCGGGCGGCTTCGAGCTAGGCAGGTTGGGCTTCGAAGACTCAGCCCAACCTAGGCTGCTCGATCCGCGCCGTGCGCAAAGCAGGCCGCGCCTCGATCCATTGCCGGATCCGCTTGGCATCGGCGACACGGGTATATTTACCGAAAGAGTTCAGCAGCACGATGATGATCGGGCGATCCTCGATCGTCGCCTGCATCACCAGACAATGCCCCGCCTCGTTGATAAAGCCGGTTTTCTGCACAGCGACCTGCCACGTCGGATTCGCCACGAGCGAGTTCGTATTGTGGAAATCCATCATGCGCCGGCCGATGCGCACCGAATGCACCCGGCTGGTTGAATATTCCCGAATGGTGGCGCTGCGCGAAGCCGCCGCAATGAGCTTGGCCAAATCCCGCGCGCTGGCGACGTTCTGACTCGAGAGGCCGGAGGGATCGACAAAGTGTGTGCTGGTCATCCCGAGCGCACGGGCTTTCAAATTCATGGTGCGCACGAAAACCTTCAGGCCACCCGGATAGTTACGCCCCACTGCATGGGCCGCGCGGTTCTCCGATGACATGAGCGCCAGATGCAGCATGTCGCCCCGGCTCAACTTCGTACCGACCGCCAGACGGGAGTACCAACCTTTGCCTTTGCTGCAATCGTCCTGAGTGATCTCGATGCGCTCGTTGAGCGGCTGCTTGCCATCGAGCACCACGAGCGCAGTCATCAATTTCGTAATGGATGCGATGGGGGCGGCAAGGTCCGCCTTGCGGGCGTAGACGACCGATGCATTGGAGGAGTCGAGCACGAGCACGGCGCTGGACCGCACATCGGGTTCGTTCAGGGATTTACGCGGTATCGAGCCGGAAGCCGAGGATATCAAGCCGGCACAGGCAAGAGCAGCAAGCGCCAGTCTCGAAACAAGCCGTCGATTCTGCATGGACCCCCGTCCCCGGATATCTGATTGGGGGCGAAGTCTCGCATTTAACGAGGCATATTCCTATGACTCAGACTGCGATTTTCCCCTATACGGCGTGTATATGGCGCGCTATCTGGGACAGAGCGCACAGCGCCTATCTCAGAAAGTCCGCGGTCAAGCTGACGAACTCGGGCAGTTTGTCGTGATGCGGCCAATGGCCCGCCCCTGCAATGGTCGTTACCCGAGCGGTGGGCAGGCAGGCGAGCGAGCCGTCTTCGCGCGGATCGGGCACAAAACTTTCGGCGCCGCCTAATAGCAGCACCGGACAAGCGATGCGGCCCCACAGCCGGCTTACGTCGTGTTCCGTGAATTTGTAGGGCGCCATCGCACGAACATAGATGTCGTATTTCCAGCTGAATGAACCGTCATCGTTCTGACGCGAGCCATTTTTCGTAAGGTGCCTCGCCTGCTCGAGCGAGAGCCTGGGATTCTCGCGCATCATGCGTTCCACTGCGGCGTCCAGCGAAGGGTAACGGCGCGGCAATCGCGTCGACAAAACGCGCAGTTGCTCAACCCATTTTTGAATTCGCTTATCCATCGGTTCAGCGGCAATTTTCCTGACCCGCTCGGGCGACCACCACGTGCCTTCGATGACTACGAGCCGCCGGACGGTTTCGGGAAACGCGCCGGCATAGAGCAGGCTGATGGCTCCGCCGAGAGAATGCGCCACAATGCTGACCGGGCTCAGTTTCTTTTGCGCGATCAGCTCGGCGAGATCGTAAATCGAATCTTCCATGGGATAGCTGCTGCCCGCCGCACGATCGGAATCCCCGTGTCCGCGCAGATCCGGGGCGATCACGTGATGGCTATCCCGAAAAGCCTGTGCAACCCAGTCCCAGCTGCGCGCGTGATCCTTGCTGCCGTGGATGAGCAGGAGTGGGGGCGACGCCGCATTGCCCCAATCGACATAGTGAAGCGCCAAGGATTGAGAGGAATAAAAATGCGAGATGGGAATATCGGAGGTCATTTTTCACCTAAAGCCAGTACGCTCCAATCCGCGCCATCCGTTCTTTCAGCCGCAAAAATAGCGAGCGATGTCGCCATCGATCGAGCGAAATCGACTCGGACTCAGCGAGATCGTGGGCAAACATGGCCTCCATTTGCGCGGCAAAGCCGCGGCCCAGTATCTCGGCGTTGATCTCATCGTTGTGCAGGAAGCTGCGCCAGTCGAGATTGGTCGAGCCGATGGTGGACCACACGCCGTCGATGCACGCGGTCTTGGCGTGCATCACCGCGCCCTGCCGTTCATAGATCTTGACGCCGCTACGCAGCAGTTCCGTGTAATACGAACGGCCGAGGTGAAATATCGGCGAGGAATCCGAGTAGCTCGGCAGCACCAGTTTGACATCGACGCCGCGCTTCGCCGCAGCAGTGAGCGCTTCGCGCAATTGCGGATCGGGCGCGAAATAGGCAATGGTGAGATGCACAGTCGATTCCGCGTGGGTGATAGCTGACATCAAAGTCAGATAGATAAGGCTCCTGGGGTCGCCCGGCGTGCTGCCGATGGCGCGCACTATCTCGTCGCCGGCGGTTCTCAGCGCGGGAAAATAGTTCCGGGGCGCCAGCGGATCGCCGTTTTGCCTCGCCCAGGTTTCCATGAACAGCTTCTGGAATTCGGCGACCACCGGCCCTTCGATTTGAAGATGCGTATCCCGCCAACCTTCGGCTGGTTTTGCGGGCAGGTCGCGCTTCTTTCTAGCGCGCCAGCCGGACGGGGCGCTCGAGTAGGTATCGCTGATATTGACTCCGCCGGTGAACGCGATGCGCCCGTCGATAACCAGTTGCCTGCGGTGATCGCGATTGTTGAGCCGCCAGGCTTTCTTGCGCACGGCCAGGGGATTCACCGGGTTGAATTCCAGCACCTGAATGCCGCCGCTGCGCAGGCGGTCGAAGAAAGATCTTGGGGTCAGGAGAGTGCCAATGCTGTCATGGATCACGTTGACCTGAACGCCAGCCGCCTGGCGCTGCAGCAATAAATCGGCAAATTTCTGCCCGGCCTCGTCATCGTCGAAGATATAGGTTTCAAGGTTGATATGGTCCCGGGCCGCTCGGATGGCCGCGAACATCGCTTGGTAGGTTGCCGGGCCGTTCTGCAGCAACGTCAATTTGTTGCCGAGGACGAGCGGGCTGTCGGCATTGATGGCCTGCTCGTAGGCCAGGTGTTTTTCCAGCAGTTGGGAGGCGCCGTCTTTGCCTTCGAGGCGGTTGAGAATGGAATCGCTTTTTCCCGCTGAGACGGGACCATGCGCGCCTTGGAATTCCACCTGTTGAGCGTGGGGCGTCGACATTTCGCGTTTGGCATCGGGGAGAGTCGCACAGCCTTGCAGGCTTGCCAGAACGGCAAGGGCGGTGGCGATGTTGATTGCTCTCGTGAGCCGCAGCCTCGGCAAGGCATCGATCGGAATCGACACCGGACGCACGCCGGGCATTTTCGCGGTCATGTTCTACCTATTGGAACTACGTCGCAGCGCGCAAAGCGTACCAGGCAGCCACTTGAGATAAGCGGTAGTGAAAAAGCTGGCCACCGGCACGCCTTTATCGTCGCGGATATACGTTTCACCCACTACGGCGCCGCAAGTGTAATCAAAAGAGCCAGCCATCGTTAGCTCAGGCATGCCAGTGATTTTTGAGTGTGCTATTGCTCATTAGTCCGCCCGAATTCGGTTAACATCGCCCTGCGGGGCCGAAGCGAGCAAGTTGAAAATGAAGAAGCTGAAGCATGAAGCGGAACTGTTCAAGGCAGCGTTGCTGGCAGCCGTGAAATACGCCGAGGAGCGAGGCGCCGCCGAGTTCGAGCCGACGGATTCCGCAAGCGAGAAACTGCTTTACGTTTACAGACTGCTTGTACACGACAAGATGATCCAGCCTTTACCGGAAGACCAGGTTGCGGAAAGTAGCATGCGACACAAGCTGGCGCTCTGGCATGCGAAACAACTGCCGAAAGGTCATCCGCTGTTGGGCTGAGGGCTCGATTCGCGTTTGACGGGGCGAAAAGAGTTTGGGGTGCGACGCCGACTCCAACAACTGTCGGGAGCCTTAATGAGTCTTCCAGCGCAGGAAAACAAGCCACGAATAAGGCCGGCTACCGTACGCGCTCTTGAGATCATCCGGGATGGAGTAGAGGCTATAGGTCGCTCCTATGCCAAATTGTCCCAACGAGGTCGCGCGGAAATCGTGCACGCCACCGAAACTTAATTTGCCGACATTGAACGCTCGCCCGGCAAGCGGCTCCTCTTCGGCGAATAACTCGTTTTTTACAACCCGTTCGGCGCGGGCAAATACCGTGAAGTTCTTGGAGAGTGGTCGCGCCGATTCGAGCAGATAGGCATCGGTGTGTCCGCCAGGGCGCTGCACGTTCCGAGCGATCGCCAGTGTCGATTGCCATCCGCCATGTGCGACGGGCCGGTTGTAGGTGACTGAGGCGGTTGTCCGGTCGACATCGACTCCGGGCTCGAGTTGCTCGGGGCTTTTCATCCGCCCGAAGCTCGCTTGAGCGCTCCAGTTGGGCGCGGGATTGTAAGACGCCCGCATAGACCAGGAATCGAGCCGACGGATTTCAATATCGTAGCGATGCTCATCGGGCTCGTGTCCGTTGAAAGCAGAGGCTTCGAGCTTCACGTCCTTCAAGATCGCACCGGCAGTCACTACGCCGAAGGTGATATGCGTCGAGTCGAACCAATGATGCGTAATGGGCGCCTCAGGGTTATCCATGCCTGAGAGTCGATGCATGTAGGTCGGCGGCCCTAACGCCGGCTCCCCCGGTAGGCCCGCATAGAGAAACGCCGAGCGATGCTCGCCTAAATCGAGCGAATACGACGCGGCCAGCTCCATGAAAAAATCATGCGGGTGCTGGCGGTCCACCAGGGGCGTGCGGCCATTGGCCGTCTCGCCTGTTTGAAAGAGCAGCGGATAGCCTTGGCTGCCCACCAGGGCCGGATCGAGCGATAGCATAGCGCGCACGCCGAGCATGCCGCCTCCCAGCTCCCGATGCGCCATCAACATCGCCATGCTTTCCACAAATGTATCGGAATCGCCGCGATCGCGGGCGTTTGAGTCGCTGTAGACCGCAGTGGCGAATGCCATTGGCATCAGGCTCCACTTTCCGTATTGCAAGTGATGCATCTCCATGAGCGTTGAGTCGGGCTGCCAGCTTGTGCCGGAAGCCTCGCGGGTCATTGGATAGGACCCAAGGAGTCCTTGCATCGACATGGGCTCGGCATTCGCCGAAAACGATGCTGTAAGCCACACGCTCGCCCAGGCAAGAATGTGGCGCCTCTTCACTACCTTCAACATCGCCAGTCTCCTTCAAATCCTTCAGTGGTCATGCGGTTCGTGCGGGTGATCGTCATGCGGCTGCCCTGGCGCCGTCTAAGAAAAGCACGAGCAACGTGCGCAAGCACAGCGCCGCTCTAGGCGGTCTTGGGCTTAGGGATTCAAACGATGGGAGGACGGAAGAGATTCTGAGGCGGTATGGCCGGCGGCTTGAGGAGCTCGACCAAGGCAACGACCTCAGCCCCGGCGAATCGCAATTCGGTAGGCGTCAGGACCGTAGCAAAGAGGGAAAGGGACGGACAGCTGCAATGACAGCTCGCTTGAGAACTGCAACACGGCAATCCACCATGATGATCCGATGCCGGGCTTGCGGGCATTTTTGTGGAGTGTTGCGCGCAGTGCTCCGTGCCTTGGGCATCATTCTGAGTCGACACAGTATGGAAAACTGCCGACCCCGCCAGATGAGCCCATGCCATAGGACCGCCGCCCAGATTAAGCAGCACGACAAGCGCGACCCAAAACCCTTGGGCTCTGCGCGATTGCGTGTGAGGAATAACCATGGCGTGCCACTAGGATGCGCGTGAGACGCCGAAGTTTCAATCGTTCCCTCGCAGTAGGTAGGCCGTACGGACGTAGTACCCGTCAATCGCTCTGAGAAGTGCGCCACTTCTCGAGGACCTCTCATGCATGCAGCTGTACCAATGACATGCTGTGACTTTGTGCTACTCGATGTTGCATGGCGCTCGCTTGCCGAGAAGGCTATCCATTTGCCCGTAGCGCATTAAGTTATTTGCCCTTACTGGCACTTGTATCCGAACCGGATCAGGCGTCGCTCGCCATAGTGACTGCCTTCACAACTTGAGGAATCCTGAAATATGTCAGCGCATTGAACGCCCACTTTGCGGGTTCGTTCGCCCATCTCGCATACGAAGACGCTAATTTCACGCCCGGTCGCTCCTCGTGAGTTACGGATTGCCAACGGGATGACGCTATGACCGGCACCTACAACCCATGGATGGTCTATCTATCCATCTTCGTTGCTATCTTCGTCTCCTACACCGCGTTGAATCTTGCCTCGCATGTGGCCAAGACGCGGGGCGCGGCGGCGCTGTCTTGGCTTTGCGGAGGCGCAGTGGCCATGGGCAGCGGCATTTGGTCCATGCATTTCATCGGCATGCTCGCGTTCTCATTGCCGATACCCCTGGCTTACGATACGGCAAAGACGCTCATCTCTCTTGCCATCGCCATCGCGATCGCAGGTTTTGCATTGGCCATCGCAAGTCGCCCGCAAATCAGCTTGCGGCGGCTGATGATGAGCGCGGTGATCATGGGCCTCGGCATCAGCGCCATGCATTACTCCGGCATGAGGGCGATCCAGATCGCGCCCATGATTGCCTATGAGCTCGATCTGGTCCTCGCTTCTATCGGCATAGCGATCGTCGCGTCGTTCGCCGCGTTGTGGCTGTTCTTTCGCCTGCGCCGCGGGCGCTCCTGGCAGATGCGGTTGGCGCGCTTCGGTGCGGCGATCATCATGGGCCTTGCCATCAGCGGCATGCACTACACAGCCATGGCGGCATCGAAATTCGCTTCCAGTTCTTACTGTATTGGCGGCTCGGGAGTCGATAACCGCTGGCTTGCGATCACGATCGCGGTGCTCGCGCTTGCGCTCCTGACGATCACTTCCATTCTCTTGATCTACGATGCATATCTCGAGCGCAGCCGCAACCACAATGAGCAACTCGAAAAAGCGAATACACAGTTGCAGCATGTCGCCACGCACGATGCGTTGACCGGTCTGCCGAATCGCCTATTGCTCGCCGACCGTTTGGCTCAGACGATCGTTCAGGCAGAGCAAAAGAACGGCCGCTTCGCGCTCATCATGGTGGACCTCGACCGCTTCAAAGCCGTCAACGATTCTCTGGGCCACCTGGCCGGCGATGCCCTGCTTAAGCAAGTCGCCCAGCGATTGCAGGCAGTGCTGCGCAGGACAGACACGCTGGCGAGGTTTGGCGGCGATGAGTTCGTGCTGATCATCAATGACATCACGGGACCGCAGGACATCGAGAGCGTCATCTCCAAGGTGCTCCACGACATCGGACAGCCGGTCAATCTGGCCCGCCTGGAGGTCCACACTTCGCCGAGCATCGGCATCAGCCTGTATCCCGATGACGGCACGGATGGGGAGACGCTGCTCAAGCACGCCGATGCCGCCATGTATCACGCCAAGAAAATGGGTCGTAATACCTTTCAATTCTTCGCGCCCGCCATGAACGCGTTCACCCGTGAGCGCTTGGAGCTCGAAAACGACTTGCGTCGCGCGCTGCAAGAAGGCGAATTCGAGCTGTACTATCAGCCGAAGGTGAACATCGCCACCGGCCGGATCGACAGCGCCGAAGCGTTGCTTCGCTGGAAGCATCCGAAACGGGGTCTCATCGCGCCCGGCGGATTCATTCCCTTGGCCGAGGAAACGGGTCTGATCGTTCCGATTGGCGAGTGGGTGTTGCGTCAGGCATGCCTTCAGATGCGCGACTGGCATGTCGCCGGGCTAAACGGTTTGCGCGTCGCGGTCAATCTTTCAGCGCGGCAGTTCCAACAACAGAATCTGCTGCACATCGTGCGGGCGACACTCGCGAGCGCCGATCTAGCCGCGCGCTATCTGGAGCTCGAGCTCACTGAAAGCACCCTCATGCAGGATACCGAACAGTCGATCCGCGTTCTGCGCCGACTCGGTAGGCTCGGCGTGGGTATCTCAATCGACGATTTCGGCACGGGCTACGCCAGTCTCAACTACTTGAGATATTTGCCGCTCCATAAGCTCAAGATCGATCGCGCCTTTATCCGCGAGGTCGCGACGAGCCGCGACGATGCCGCGATCGTGCGAGCGATCGTCTCGCTCGCGCACAGCTTGCGCCTGAAAGTTATCGCCGAGGGCGTGGAAACGCCCGCACAACTCGAGTTCCTGCAGGCGCTGGGCTGCGACCAGTACCAGGGCTATTACTGCAGTGCTCCTATCCCGGCCGATGCATTCAACGAGATGATGCAGCGGCAATTGGAAATGAAGGACGCGATGATCGACGCTGCTCTGCGTGAGGCCTGAGCGCCGAGCGGACGCTTCCGCAAGCACCCGCGACCTTACTGAGTGCAGGGAAGCGGCGTCGAGTCACAACGCCCGGCGGGAGCTTAAGTCATAGCGAACGTAAGTCATTGATTTAAATGGCGGCCAGAGGTGCATCTTTGTTTCTTCAGCTAACGCGTTGAATTCAAAAAACAATCGAACATGCACAGATCGGCGAATGCCCCCATGATGCCCCCAAGCAATGGCTCCTTCAAAAAAGTTTTTCTCCACACTTCCGAGTCACGTCTTTTGCTCCCGATCGACACGTCGATGATACGTGTCAGTTACAAAATCGATGAATGACACCGCCGCACCGACTGCCAGCCGCGCATGCCGTGGCTCAAGACCGCGATGTCCTCCGTCACGTCCGTGCCCGGTGCCGTAAAGGCCGCGCAGCTCCGCCAGATAATGCGTGAGCGAGGACAAATTTCGGGGTAATTTAGGTGGGAAACCCCGCATGTTGCAGGCTCCCTTGGAACTGCGCCTCGCACCAGAACGCAACGGAATGCATCCGGCCGCGGATCGATCGGAAGGAGACGCCTAGCAAATGGGGGAAGCCCCTGACCGTTGCGCCCTGCCGCTGGATCGGGCGCCCCACAACCTGTGCGGTCGCCGGAAATGTCAGGGCGGCTGCATCTCTATTGCTCGTTCCTCTCAGCTTGCGGCCGATGGATCGCGTCATTCGCGGCAGCGGCATTCGTTCCGTTCGACATCTTCATCTCTCGCTCTTTCGCACACGTCGCGCAGCGACGTATAAGTGCGCCCTTCACGTCCTGCGGCCGCTCGGGGATTCCTCCGCCCCAGGCGCTCGACACGCCGACCGCTCTCGTCTCTTTCTTGCCCGCTGGAGCACGCTGGAGCTGGTTTAGCGAGGGGCGATGAACGCGTAGTCTGGCCCAGCGCCTGATTGAACGCGTGAAGGGGTACTGACGATGTCGCTGCTCAATGATCGGATCACAGCTACGGAAGTTCGGCTTAAGCAGCTGAAGGCCAAACAGCAGCGGATCGAGGCGTGCAGAAAAACGGTTGAAACGAACCGGGCGCGTAAAGCAGATATACGCCGGAAGATTCTCATCGGTGCGGTCGTGCTGGCGAAGATCGAGCGCAACGAGTTCAAACAGGAACAGCTCAACATGTGGCTGAACGAAGCGCTCACCCGGCCCGATGACCGCGCGTTATTTGGTCTGACATCACGCTAGGCAACCACGGGCACCGAAAGTCCGAACATGGCGATCTACCACCTTAGCGCCAAAATCATCTCTCGCGGTCAGGGTCAATCCGCCGTGGCGTCGGCCGCGTACCGCTCGGGCGAGCTCCTGCACGATCACCGCATCGACCAGAGTTTTGATTATTCGCGTAAGGAAGGCGTCGAGCACAATGAGATCCTGGCCCCCGAAGGCGCGCCGGACTGGGTCAGGAATCGCGAAACGCTATGGAACGCGGCCGAGGCTGCCGAAAACCGCAAAGACGCGCAGCTCGCGCGTGAGATCGAGATCGCGCTACCCGTAGAGCTCAACACACAGGAACAAGTGGAACTGGCGCGTGACTTCGCGCAGCGCGCTTTCGTGGCACACGGAATGGTCGTCGATCTGTCGGTGCATCTGGACAACCCCGAAAACCCGCATGCGCATCTGATGTTGACGACCCGCGAGCTCACCTCGGAAGGATTTGGCGCAAAGCGCCGCGACTGGAACGGCAAGGATCGTCTGCTGCGCGCCGGCCATGACATCCGCATCGATCATCGATCGCTCGATGCGCAGGAAGTGGATCTGGTGCCGGGCCGCAAGATCGGGATTTCGGTCGAGCGGCAGCAGCGCCAGGATTTGCCCGCGAACATCGCCGAACGGGTCGCGCAGCAACGGGCCATTGCGTCGGAAAATGGCAGACGGATCCTCGCGGATCCGCAGATCGCACTCGATGCCCTGACGCACCACCATGCGACCTTCACGGAACGGGACGTTGCGAAGTTCCTGCACACCCGCACCGACGGCGCCGAGCAGTTCCAGGAAGCCAACCTCAAGGTCATGGCCTCACCGGAGGTCGTCAAGCTCGGTCGCGATGAACGTGGACACATGCGCTTCACGACTCAGGAGATGCTGGCCGTTGAACGCAGACTGCTGGAAAGCGCGGAAACCCTAGATCGTCGACGAGATCATGGGGTTACTCGTGGCCATCAGAAACAGGTACTGGCCGGCGGTCAGCTGTCGATGGAGCAACGCGCTGCAGTCGAGCACATCACGGGCAGCGCTGATGTTGCGGTCATGGTGGGGGTCGCGGGTGCGGGCAAGAGTACGACGCTCGAAGCTGCGCGGCAGGCCTGGGAGGCGGAAGGCTTTTCGGTTCGCGGCGCGGCGCTCTCTGGCATCGCGGCTGAAAATCTCGAATCCAAGCCTTGCGAGCATCTGGGCGCGTTCCTCGGGCCCTCGTTCTTTCGCGTCGAAAGGAACCACGCACCAAGCGACGAGATTGTCGTGAGCCCATAGACGGCTCGGGTTGGTGCCTTCTTTGTGGGCATTGCGCAAGCGGCTATAAATGGCGGAATCACCCCAGAGAGCAGAATGGCGCACAGTGCCCTAAACTTGGTCGACACTATCGCTCTCTCTCCATAAGGAATCACTTCGGTAGGGCAAATGCGACGTACGCATCGCCCATCTCGCCACCCAACTTGCCACCACCCGTGGCTGCGATCACCACATACTGGCGGCCGGCAATTGCGTAAGTTGCGGGCGGCGCGTAGCCGCCAAAGGGGAGCTTGTACTCCCACAGCTCACGTCCATTGACCTTATCGAACGCGCGGATCTTGAGGTCGAGCGTCCCGGCGCAGAAAACTAGGCCGCCAGCCGTCACCAGTGCGCCGCCGAAATTATGTGTTCCCGTTTTCCGAATACCCTCGCGGGTCAACTCGTCGTGCTCACCTAACGGCACCTTCCACCGGAGTTGGCCTGTGTTCAAGTCGATGGCATTGAGCGTTCCCCACGGCGGCTTGGATCCTGGGTAACCACGGTCATCCAATAATTTTGGAAAACCGTTGGAAGCATAGGAAACGGCTGCTGGTGGCCTTGTCGACGGCGCTGGCTGTTGCAGCGTATCATCGCGATCGAAAATGAAATTCAGCAGTGGCTGCCGCCCTTCCTCACTAATTGGAACGGGCGGCATACCTCCGCGACCGGCATTCAGGATATTCATCGCGTCGGACTCGCTCAGCCGTTTTCCTAGGCTGAGCAGGGAGGGCGCGGTTCCTTTACCTTCCCGATTCTGGCCGTGGCAAATCGCGCAATGCTGCTCGAAGATCTCCCCTCCTGGCGAAGGCCCACGACTGATATGGCGAGAAGGCACGGTGTCACGACGGGATACTGTCACGATCGAGGGGAATTCGTTGGCGCTGATGTAAAGAGTCGCGGTCACAGGATCGAAAGCGGCCCCCGTCCACTCTGCACCCCCATGGACGCCATAGAACACAGTAGGCCTATCCGCTTCAAAGGGCTCAAACCATCCCATTTTTGCACCCCTCAGCTGATTCAGCACGAACGCCGTTGCAGCGGGCGTGATGTCGGTGGCGTCATTTATGGTGAATACCTGACGCGAGAACGGTTCAGGCAATTGCAAATCGGGTTGGTAGGGCGAAGTACGCTCTCCCGGCAAAGGCGAGATCGGCGCGCGGCGCAATCGATAGGGAAAGAGCGGTTTACCGGTCAACCGATCCAGCAACAGCGTGTTGCCGAGCTTCGTAACCTGGGCGACTGCATCAAAGCGATTTCCATGGCGCGTGACGGTTACCAGATTCGGCGGGGCGGAGATGTCCATATCCCACAAGTCGTGGGCGATGTCCTGAAAAGACCACAGCAAACGGCCGGTGCGCGCATCCAGCGCCAGCACGCTGTTCGTGTATGGATTATTCCCCGGCCGATCAATCCCTATGAAATTGGGGTGGGGATCGCCGGTGGCGACAAATACAATACCGCGAATCTCATCCAGGGCGATACCGCCCCAGACGTTACCGCCGTTGTCTTCGTCTGGATTCTTGACGGGATATTGAAGCGTATTGAATTGCCAGAGGCGCACGCCCGTGATGGCATCGAAGGCCTCCACAATATTCTGATTGGGAGCGACGACAATGTTGTCGTAGAAAGCGGGTGCTACTGCGCCGAGGAAGCCGGATGTTCCCGCGCCTTTCGCTGAGGCCGCCCTACCGTGATCGCCAAACGTATCAATCGCGCGACCAGACTCCGGATCAAGGGCAAAAACATACCCATTTGCCATGAAGAACAGCCTGGGCTCGTGCGCACCGGTACCTTCCCAATACGCGAGCCCTCGCGTTGCCGGTCCGTACCCCACTGAAGGCAAGTCCCGCGCTGTACCGACATTGCTCGCCATCAGCGGTTGAAAGCGCCAGATTTCATGCCCGTTCTCGGCATCGAGCGCCATAATTTTCCCGCCGACGGTCGGCGCGTACATCACGCCATCGACAATCACCGGGTTCGCTTGAATATTGCCCTTGCCGTCTCCCGAGCGGTAAATCCAGGCCAATTCCAGATGCGACACATTGTTGCTGTTGATCTGCGAGAGCGCGGAATAACGCGTGTTCGCCGCATCGGCGTTGGAACGCAACCATGTGTTGTGAGGTTTGGCATCTCTGGCCGCTGGCGTCAGCTCTGAATCCTTCGCGGCCGGAATGACTTTGTACAACGGCAGCGCTGCTCGCTGCTTGGCGCTCTCGGCGCCCGGCGGCTTCGCGAGCGGCAGTATCGCGATGCGATCGCCATGAAAGGTGCCGAGCCAAAGCCGATCCGCAATCTGTAGCGCCGTCGTGGCTCCGCCGAAGGCGCCTGAGATTCCGGGGCTACGGATGAGCTCTCTTGCGGTCAGCGTATTCGGATCGATCTGCGCGACCACGAATCCAATATCGCAAACCGCTACTTTCATACACCCCTCTACGCTCTCCCAGCCTTTTGGGGAATATTGACCTGCCAGGTAAAGATAACCGTCCTCGCCCCAGCGCAGATTGTCGGCAAGAAAGTCGCTCTTGAAGACAACCTGAGTGGCGCCTCCGCCAAGGGGAATGCCGATCACGGAACCCTCGTCATAGATGGCCACGAATAACCACTGCCCATCCCGAGACACCTCCACGCCGTTAGGTGCGCCGTGAATGCCCTCGACCTTTGTCCATCCCTGGCCGGTGCGCCAGACAGCCACACCGCCACCGGATACCGCCAAACCCCCATCGGAAAGGGGCGCCACCGCGTTCGGCCCGATTCCCTCCGGCGTATGAAGGCATCCCCTCCAAGCTGTTTGAATTCGATCAGCACTCACCGCAGCGTCGATAACCTCGATTGACTCTCTTCCGCCATGATTGACGACATACAGTCGGAACCGATTTTCTCCCAACGGCCGCACGTTCACGCCGTGCGAGGACAGCTTGTCCGGCGGCGCTGGACAATCGGGATAGGTATCGCGGTCCCAATCCACCGTCGTTGCAGCCGTCGGGTAGAGCCTATGCACTTCATGCGTGTCAATCCGAATTGCTTCCAGAGGTCCGAAGCCAATGTCGTGGGGCGGAAGCAAGTTCACGTTGAAATGGCTGGCGACAATCCATGGAGTTCCCGGCAGACGCACGAGATCCTCCGCATTGTCGACGCCACTGATAAACGTGGGTCTTGGCAAAGCAACCGCGTCCATGGTCAGGATGGACAGGATGAATACAGAGAAGAGTTTCATATTGAGGCCCCGCCTAACTGTGATCAGACCACCGCGCAATGGCGCTCGATGCACGTGGCGAGCACCTCATCTCCCGGTCGTCGCCACCAATTGCCGGCCGAAAAAATCTCCACCTCGCTGAATCCGGCGTAACCTGCGTTTTCCATCCAGCCGCGAATTTGCCGGATGTCAATAATCCCATCGCCCATCATGCCGCGATCGAGCAGCAGATCGGTCGTTGGGGTCAGCCAGTCGCAGACATGAAAGGCCAGCAGGCGGCGCGCGCCCGCGCGCTGTATCTGGGCTTGTAGCTTCGGATCCCACCAGACGTGGTAAACATCGACCGCGACGCCGAGGTTGCCACATCCGGCGGGATCGAGTGCATCGCAGATATCCAGAGCTTGTTCCAGAGTGTTCACGCAAGCGCGGTCGGCGGCGTACATGGGATGCAGCGGCTCGATGGCCAAAGGCATCCTGTGCGACTGCGCATACTCGAACAGCCGTGCAATGCCGTCGATCACTTGGGAGCGAGCCAAAGCGATGTCACGGTGCACGGCTTTGCCATTAAGCGCCCCCGGCAACCCACCGACGACCAATACCAAACAGGCGCTTTCCAGCTCGCAGGCCTCGTCGACTGCGCGATAGTTGTCTTCCAGCGCCCCGGCTAATCCTGACGCATCCGCTGCGGTAAACATGCCGCCGCGGCAATAACCGGACAATTTGATTTCCGTCTGGCGCAGCAGGCTGCGAATAGTTTGCAAACCACAAAGTTCAACTTGGTCTCGCCATGGCGAGATCGCCGGAATGCCGTGACGCGCGCAAGCCTCGATAATTTCCGAGAGTCTCCACTGTTGCCGTAATGTTGCGGTGTTGATGGATAACCATTGCGTGCTGGAGGAGAAAGCGCGCATGGTCAGCCTATTCCGTGCAGCGCCAACGCGTGCTTCATGCGGTCACAGGCGAGGGGCGGATCGAGGATTAGTCCGGCTTTGTCGGCCAGCCGGAACAGTTCCGCGAAGTGAGCAATCGAACGGGTGCTTTGCTGGCCGCCGATCAGGGTGAAGTGATTCTGAAAACCGTTGAGCCAGGCCATGAACACCACGCCGGTTTTATAAAACCGCGTCGGGGCGCAAAAGATATGGCGCGACAGGGAAACGGTAGGGGCGAGGATCCTGTGAAATTCCGCCTGCTTTCCCTGTGCCAATGCAGTCATGGCCGCCGCAGCCGCCGGCGCAATCGCATCGAAAATGCCGAGCAGCGCATGGCTGTGTCCTGTGGCATCGCCGTCGATCAGCTCCGGATAATTGAAGTCATCGCCCGTGTACATACGCACGCCCGCGGGCAAGCGGCGGCGCATTTCAATTTCCCGGTTCTTATCAAGCAGGGAAATCTTGATGCCGTCAATCTTGGTCGCGTTGCGATGAATCATATCAAGCGCAACATTCATGGCGGCGCTGCAATCGGTAGACCCCCAATATCCTTTTAAGGCCGGATCAAACATTTCCCCCAGCCAGTGCAGAATGACTGGTTCACGCGCCTGCACCAGCAGTCGGTCGTAGACCTGTGCGTAATCCTCCGGCCCGCGTGCAACGCGAGCCAGCGCGCGGCTGGCCATCAGGATGAGCCGTCCACCAAGCGCTTCGAGCGCCGCCATTTGCTCTTCATACGCAACAACCACATCCTGCAACGTGCGCGTATGTTCGGGCGACAACTGGTCCGTGCCGCAACCGCTCGCCAGCAAGGCGCCTGGGATGTCGTGCGCCGCGCTAACCGATTCGCGAATTAGATTCAGCGAGGTAGACCAATCGAGCCCCATGCCGCGCTGCGCGGTATCCATTGCCTCGGCCACCCCCAGCCCCAAATTCCACAGATGAACCCGATAGGCGATCGTCGCTTCCCAGTCGAGCGCGCAGTCCAGCCACGGATCGCGCGTCGCGAGCGGATGGGCGACCACGTGCGCGGCCGAGTAAATCACCCGGTTGAACTCGCCGCGCGGCTGGGAAACAAACGGATTCGCTTCGCTGAGGATATAGGGTTCCAGTGTCTGCTTTCCCTGACGTTCGATCGGCAGTGACAGCATCAGCGCCATTCAGACCTCCAACGCCGGCACATCAACCCAGCAGCGCTCTTTCCAACTTTGCAGCGAACACTCCACCAGCTGAACGCCTTTGGCGCCTTCCATCAGATTCCACGGATACGGGGCATCCTCCACTACGTGGCGGATGAATGTTTCCCATTGGACCTTGAATCCGTTCTCATACGTCTGGGTATCGGGAACTGCGTGCCATTGCTTGTAGAAATCCATGGCTTGAGGAAGATCCGGATTCCACACCGGCTTCGGGGTGTTCACGCGCGCTTGAGTAACGCAGTTGGTGAGCCCCGCCACCGCGGAGCCATGCGTGCCGTCTACATGAAAAGTCACGAGATCGTCGCGGCGCACGCGTGTGCACCAGGAGCTATTGATCTGAGCGAGGATGTCACCTTCCAGCTGCAGTGCAGCGTAACAGGCGTCTTCGGCTGTCGCCGGATATTCCCGTCCTTTTTCGTCCCAACGTTTGGGGATGTGCGTTGCGCCGGTGCAGGAAACGCTCTTGACCGCACCGAACAGGTTATCCAGCACGTAGCGCCAGTGGCACATCATGTCGAGGATGATGCCGCCGCCATCTTCCGCCCGGTAATTCCAGGACGGCCGCTGGATCGGCTGCAAATCGCCCTCGAACACCCAGTAGCCGAACTCGCCCCGCACCGAGAGGATGCGGCCAAAAAAACCGGACTTCCTGAGCAACGCGAGCTTCATGAGACCGGGCAGGAACAGCTTGTCCTGCACCACGCCATGTTTGACGCCGGCGTTTCTGGCGAGCTTCGCTAGATCCAGAGCCTCAGCGAGCGTGAGCGCAATGGGTTTTTCGCAATACACGTGCTTGCCAGCGCCAATCGCCAGTGCGAGCAGGCGTGCGCGGCCTTGCGTGGTGGCCGCGTCGAAAAACACGGTATCGGCGGTATCGGCGAGCGCGTTTTCGACGTCCGTTCCCCAACGGGCGATGCCGTGCTCGCGCGCCAGCTTTTCTAGCGCTGCGGCATTGCGTCCGAGCAGAATGGGATCCGGCATCACCCGATCACCGTTTAGCAACAGCACGCCACCCTGGCGGCGAATCGCCACGATGGAGCGGATAAGGTGCTGATTTAGCCCCATCCGTCCTGTTACGCCGTGCATCATGATTCCCAATCGGATTTCAGACATCGTTCACCCTTCTTTCAAAAGAACATCGGCGCCGACCGCTTGAGTTACGTTGTCGAAGCCATCGCGCTTCAACAGCAGCTTGAGTCCGGTCAAGATTTTCTTCACGACTCCGGGCCCGCGGTACACGAGCGCCGTATAGAGCTGCACGAGCGAGGCGCCAAGGCGGATTTTTCGATACGCGTCCTCCGCGGAAAACACGCCGCCGGCGGCCATAAGTGCGTACCGGCTGCGCGCGCCGATGATTTGGTAGAGCATTTCCAGATTGGCGTTGATTAACCGTTCCACGGGATGCCCGGACACCGACCCCGGCAGCTTTTCGACAACGTCCCGGGACGTCTTCAGGTTGAGCTCTGGCGGCTTGCCGGCGGGAAGGTTGATTGCAAATCCGGCAATGAAGGGGAACGCGTCTGTCACCGCCACCAGCTCGCGCAACCACGCTTCATCGGCGATGGGCTTCAATTTCATGAACACCGGCACGCGAGGCTGTTGCCCGGCCAGCCGCCGAAGCAGCGCATCCACTTTTGAAACTTCGTCGAAGTAATTGCGGTCGTTGGCGCTGTTCGGACAGCTCAAATTCAGAGTAATGTAGCGAGCTGCATCCTGGAGGCGTGTAAATGCCCTAGCATAGTCGCCCAGCACTTCTTCATCTGTCGGCGGCCGGCGTGGATCGTTGGTCTTGACCAAACTGATCCCCAGCGGGACCGCGCAGCGTGGCCCATGAATTCGCGCGGCCACAGCGTCCGCGCCGTCGTTCGGTACGCCGTAATGGACCACGATTCCTTCATCCTCAGGAATGCGGAACAGTCTGGGTCGCGGATTACCTTGCGAGGGATAGGTGGAGACCGAGCCGATTTCGATATGACCAAAACCCAGTGAGCCCAACATCTCGACCGCTATTCCATTCTTGTCGAACCCTGCGGCCAGCCCAAGCGGGTTTTCAAAATGAATGCCAGCAATGGTCTGCGACAAACACCGATCGGTTACCCGCAGCTGCGCACGTGCGATGCGTTTCAAGACATTCGATCGGCCCGCGGCGCCACAAACGCGCAACATCAAATGGTGCGCAGCTTCGGCGTCCAAGCGGAACAAGATGGGTTTCACCAACGACCTGTAAAAACTCTGCATGGCTTCAGTCATCCGGCAGCGGCCGGTCCTTGGTCTCGGGCAGGAACGGCAATACGACGATCCCGGCAAGTAGCACCAAGCTGACCCACATACCCGCCGTTCGAAAGCCTTCGATATTGCCGCCCAGATCTTGGGTGATCCTGCTGAGGGTGAACGGCGCCGTCGCCGCGACGAGGCGGCCTGCGTTGTAACAAAAGCTCGTGCCGGTGCTGCGCAGACTCGTCGGGAAAAGCTCCGGTAAATAGATCGCGTAGACGCCGAACACGGACAACTGGCCGAAACCCATGAGCGGTAGCATCCAGTACATCTGATGCGTCTCGCGCATAAATCGGAATACCAACAACGTGGTCAGAAAGGAAAGCAGCAGCGCGAGCGCAAAGGCGATTCGCCGCCCCTTCACCTGCGCGAGCTTGGCCAGAGACAACATGCCGAGGAAGCCGCCGATGTTCTGGAGCAACAAACCGGCGGAGCGCCAATACGCTTTCTCGCTGGCCAACGCTTGCGGCGAAAGACCCGCACCCGCCACGTGTTGTTCGACGATGGCGCCCACGATAGTGGGATGAAAATTGCCGATGCCCCAAAGACCAATGATGCCTGCGCTGCATGCAATGAGCCCTAGCCACGCGTGTTTCGACCACCTGGGATGGCCAAGCAGCCGGCGATAGGACCCAAATTGAATTCCTTGTTTGATGCCCTCGGCGCGTGCGGTCGCCCATCGGGTCGGCTCTTCGAGCCTACGCAAGACAAACACAGCGAGCAGCGCCGGCAGAGCCCCAACCAGAAACATAGCCTGCCAATGTTCGAGCCCGAAGGGCAGAAGCCGCCGCGCTGCGAGAGCGCCCAATAGCATGCCAGTCATTCCCGCCGCGAGATTTCCCCAAGTGGAGATCGACTGCAGCAGCCCTAATGCTGGAGCACGACTACGCTCCGGAACGGAGTCGGCCACCAGTGCAACGGCAAGTCCGAAGACACCTCCAACACCCAATCCCCCCAAAAAACGGTACACACAGAAATCGACGATCCCGGTGGACAACGCGCTCAGTCCCGTAAAAATCGAGTAAAGCAGAATGCTGAAGGTGAGCATGCGGGCACGTCCGTATCGGTCTCCCAGCGCGCCGAAAATCAGGCCGCCGACCGCCCAAGCGACGAGAAATATCGACGTGGTATACGGTCCATATTCTCTGGCCTGCGTGGCATCCCGCAGCAGGTTCTCCATTGCTCCATCGCGGGCCAAATTGAACACTTGTTGGTCGAAGCAATCGAAAGCCCATGCGAGAGATGCGGCGGTAAAAACGAACCAGTGCTCGCGTGTGAAGGGTTGCCACCAGGATGTGGTCGCCGTGGTGACTGGCACGAATGGCACCGTTACTGACCCGATTGCTGTTTAAGGAATGCGGCGATCTGGCGTCGCACTTCCGGATCTGTCACTGGCGGTGCCGCCATGCTCGTTCCAGGCACGTATCGACGTGGATCAACGAGAAACCGATCGAGTAAGGCGGTATCCCAAACTTGCGGCAAGCGCGCCATCGCCGCGGAATAGTTGAACCCACCCTTGCTTCCAGCCTTGCGCCCATAAACGCCGGCAAGATCCGGCCCGATGTTCTCACCTCGCACCACGTCTCCCACGCTGTGGCAGACGGCGCAGCGCTCGAGAAACGCCTGCTTACCCTGGTCGGGATCCCCCGGCGCCAGGTTGGCAAGATCTCCCTCGCTACTGTCGGGCGGCAAAAGTGGTTCTATCTTGTGAGCCACGCGGCTGCGTTCACCCCTGCGGGGCCAACCTGGCTGAAGCCGCAGCAGTCGCCCGTTTGACTGATCGGTCAGGATGTAAAGATGATCATCAGGCCCTATTTTGACCTCCCGGATGCGTTCCTCGAGGTCCGAAAGCATTCGCTCTTGAAGCACGACGCGATGGCCGTCGATACGTAGGCGCTCCAGCTCTTTCGTAGTCAAATGACCGACGAAGTAATCTCCATCCCACAAAGGGTAAATGCCGCCGCGATAGCGGGTAAAGCCGGAGGGCGTAACCGAAGGCGTCCATACGAGAATGGGATCCTCGATGCCGGCATCCGACTGCAACGGAGTGGCAAGACCGCCATTGTTGTAAGCGAACCCCCAACTTGTTCTGGCCCAACCGAAATTGCCACCGGCCTTCAGGAGGTTGAGCTCGTCCCCACCCCGCGGGCCGCTATCGATCTCCCAAATCTCGCTGGTTTTCGGATCTTGATACAGACCCAGCTGTACGCGATGCCCATAAGACCAGATCTCTGGAAGCGCCCCGGGTGTCTTCAAGAATGGATTATCCGGCGGAATGGAGCCGTCGCGATTGATTCGCACGAGCTTGCCAATGTGTGAATTCAACTGCTGCGACAAGGCTTTGTTGCCCTCCGTCGATGAAGTGACGCCGACCAACAATGTCTTGTCCGAAAGGAATAGCATGCGCCCTGCAATGGAGTGCGCTCCATCCATGTAGTCCTTGGAGCGGAAAATGCGCTCGACATCCGTGAGGCCCAACGCGCCGTAGCGTGCACGATAAACGGCAGCATGGTGTTGCTCGTAGGTGCCTACGGAAATCAACAGGTAGAGTGTTTTATTAGTCTCGTAATCCGGATCGAGCAGAACTTCCTTGAAGCCGTTAAGCCCGATCCGAAAGCAGTCGGGTGTGCCGCTGATGGGATTGGGATCGAGTCTGCCGTTTCGGAAGATGCGCAGGCCCCCTTGGCGCTCCGTGATCAGGAGATCGCCGCCCGGCAGCCAGACCATAGACAAGGGGAAGTTGAGGCCACTCGCGAGCTGCTCCACCCAGTAGATCTGATTTCCTGAGGATGCACGTGCGGATACGTGATCCGCGTTTACTGAGTCTGCCGCAAGCAAGGCTCCCGCCACGAGCGAGAGGAGCGCGACGAAGCATGCAACTACTACGGAACGACGCACTGCCAGGTCCTATCCGACTCAATGTTCGAGTGGGAAGGGACGGGGCCCGCCCGAACCCGGCCTCCTCAGCTCCGCCGCCAACCAATCCAGGCCAATCAAGTAGTTTCTGAGAGTGACCTCAGCATCGCCACCTTTCTCCGCAATCAGCCCCACGGGGCCCTTCCACTCACTCGATTGAATCGTGCGCATCATGGCAAGCTCACTGTCACCTTGCGACGGATAAATGAGCTTGCCTTCCCAATGGACACCCGTGATGTTGACTTGCACGACATACGGCCTGATCGACGTCCAAAGCGCTGGGAAATCTTTGGTGTCGTCGTGCAGCTCGTCGCGCGCGTGGCTGAAGTTGTAGACGATCCCGACGTCGCGAACCCCGCGCTGCTGCAGATTCTTAATAATAGCGACCTGGTTCTCCATCATGCCGAACCAGCCGTTATGGTTATACAGCGCGATCTTGCAGCCGTAAGCTGCTGCCAGCTTGGCGATACTCTGAATTCGACGCGTCTCTTCGAGGAGGCGAGCGTGTTGGGTACGAGTTTTCGGCATGCCCTCAAGCTTGGACGATTGAAATAACCATAGCCGAGGACGGATGTCGTGGCGCTTGAATACCTCCAAGGTTTTCTTGGCGAGCGGATCGTCCGCATCGAATGGGAAACCCCACCCCAACAGTTGAATGCGATGGCGCTGTAATGCGTCGACCTCGGCCTCGAATGTATTGATGTCGCGGGCGGCGCTGAAGTCATGTGAGACGCTACTGAAGCCCAACCTCTCCAGCATTTGCGCCCGCTCTTCAGCCGTACGCTTCGTGGCGTCAAATGCGTAGATGGTCCAGGCAGTCAGGTTGTCACGCGCCCAAAGACTCGAGCCCGACGTCGCGCCTGCGACAGCCAGCAACCCTGTTACTGACGACGTAATGACCGCGGAAAGCATGACACTGCGAGATCGGGCTGACATGGCCGCCTCTGCCGTCTGGGGCAATAAATAACCATATGGTTACTTATAACTCCAGGGATCGTCAAGATCTTTAAAACACGGCCTACTATCGCCGCTTAGCGGCGATCGGCGATGAATGAGAGCACGACGTCCGTAATGTGCTTTCCCCAGGTGTCGAGTTCCTCCGCCTGCATCAAATCGCGGCGGAATATGGTGGAAAGCGTCCACCGGTTAGAGAGATAGAAAAACCCGAGCGAAGCGATGGTGATGTAGAGGTGCACGGGATCGATCCCCGGGCGGAACTGGCCAGCCCGTTCACCGCGTTCCAAGACTTCGGAAATCACCTCTATCAAAGGCGAATGCAAATCGAAGATCCGCGCCGAGCGCTTAAGGAATTTGGCGCGGTGCAGATTCTCCGAACCGAGGAGACTCAGGAATTCTGGATTCTGCAAAAAGTAGTGCCAAGTAAACCGGACGAGCTCACGGATGGCGTCCTCGGGGCCGCGATCGGTGAGATGCAATGCCTTCTCCGCGGAGCGGATCTTGACGTATGTACCCTCGAGCACCGCCACATACATGGCGTCCTTGTCACCAAAATAGTGATACAGCATCCGCTTGTTGATGCCAGCCCGTTTGGCAATCGCATTTACGCGGGCGCCATGATGACCCTTGGCGGTGAATTCCCCCACAGCCGCTGCAAGAATCGCGGCACTGGTTCGTTCAGGGTCTCGCAGCTTAGGCGCTCGTTTCGTTGGCCCGCCGCGCTCGCGAGTGGCGGTTCGCGTGCGTGCAGCGGATGTGACATGGGATCGTGCCTTGACTGACATCCTCATCCTCTTGTGCGCTGAATCGGGAAGAGCACAGTGCATGTAGCCATTTGGTTACCGTGAAGTCTACATGGGGCGCAGCACAGCGCCCACCGTAGCATCGCGGCTCGTGTTGACCAACACTAACAACCGCATGCTCAGGCCGCGTGCGCATCCGGAATTCGGCAATTGAGGTCAACCCGATAGCAAGGAGCAATCTTCGGCAATAACAAATGCTCTTGCCCGCTCGTCCACTCTACAACCCTCCTCCGCCGGTTGCTTCATCAGGTGTGTGCCTCTCTCGCGCCACTCATGGGCCTACACGCGCAATTTGCACTCCGCTGGCCTATCAAGCCACACGTGTCGTAGGAGCCCGCACCAGCATGCGCAATTCATCATAGTAATCCGCCAACGCTTGCATCATTTGGCGTCGTAGCGGCAGATGCTCCGCATAGTTGTAGGCGGCCCTGACCTTGTTGCCATCTACGTGGGCCAGCTGGCGTTCGATTGCATCCGTATTCCAGCCTTTCTCGTTGAGCAGGGTCGACCCCATGCTGCGAAAGCTGTGATGCGTAAATTCGTCTTTGGGATATCCGATACGGCGCAAAGCTGCATTGATCGCGTTCTCGCTCATGGCGCGCTTGCGGTCATACTCGCCAGGGAACACCCATTCCAGATGACTCGTTGCCGGTTTGAGCTCGCGGAGGATGTCTATCGCTTGGCGCGCCAGCGGGACGATATGAATCCGTCGCTTCTTCATGCGGTCCTGCGGGATACGCCATTCTGCTTCATCGAGATAAAGCTCAGGCCACTTCGCTTTTCGTAGCTCCACATTTCGCACCATGACGAGCGGCGCGAGTCGCAAAGCGCACCGCACGACGATGGTTCCTTGATAGCCGTCTATGGCATTCAGCAGCTGACCGATCGCGCGCGGGTCGGTGAGCGTCGGGAAATGATTCTCGACGACAGGTGCCAAGGCGCCGGCGAGGTCACGCGTGACGTCGCGACTGCCTCTACCGGTCGCAATGGCGTACCGAAAGATTCTTCCGCAGGCTTGAAGGGCACGGTGCGCGGTCTCGTTGGCGCCCGCTACTTCGATGCGTCTCATAACGGGAAGGAGGTCCGGGGCTTCGAGGCTTCGAATCTCCCGTTTGCCGATCCAGGGAAAGACATGTAGCTCGAGGCGGCCGATGATCTTGTCAGCATGACTCTGGGTCCACTGCTTCGACTGCATGGCAAACCATTCGCGAGCAATCGGCTCGAAACTGGTTTCGCTGCCGGATACACCCAAGGCCTTGGCGACCTTGCGCTGCTCGCCAGGATCAATGTGGTTACGCAGCTTTCGACGCACGTCGTCGAGTCGGAGCCGCGCTTCCTTCAGACCGACCTCCGGGTAAATGCCGAGCGCGAGGCGCTTTTCCTTGCCGCCGAATCGATATTTCACGCGCCAGTAGCGAGAGCCGTTGGGGCTCACTTCGAGGTAAAGCCCACGACCGTCAAAGAGCCGGAACGGCTTGTTTCTCGGCCTTTGGGCTTCAATCTGGACTACCGTCAAACGCATTGGGGGCATTTCGCCTTTTTCGGCCCCCGATTGGGGGCACCTAGGACGGAAAATGCCCCCACATGCCCCGTGCTGTCAATGCGAATGAATGGATGATGCTGGACGAGACTAGAATCTTAACTTGTTTATAATCAGTGTGTTAGAGGGCTGTAGCGTAGTACCAAGTGCTCGGGAGGAGTGGGGCGGGGGAGGGATGGTGGCCAGAGGTGGAATTGAACCACCGACACGCGGATTTTCAGTCCGCTGCTCTACCAACTGAGCTATCTGGCCGCCGGGAGGGCGCGTATTAGAGCCGCCAGGGGGTTGGGCGTCAATCGCAGGCGTGGGTAGACCAATACGGATCTGCGCTAACTAGCTTGGGACTGCAACTTAGTAGCGAGTTTCGGTAGCAAGGATTCTTGGCTTGAAGCTAGCTCAAGAAAGCGCTCGAGAAAGTCGGTGTGGTCAATTTATGAGCCCTCGTGGCTCGATCAATCTTCCAGCGCGACGAACTTTCTCGCCTGATGGGCAGTGCGCGAACGTGCGTGCGCTTCAATGGAGCATTGAGAAAGCGGTTTAGCGCCCCGTCGGCCGCTTCTCTGGCGACACCTGCGGTGACTTCCTCGCCGCACCGCGAGGAAAGTCTTCGGCAAATGCATGGAAAGGATGTAAGCATCTTCTCCGTGATCGCAGACTCTTGCTAGGTGCCAGGCCGCGAACCCCTGCCGCCTTACGGCAAGGCGGCGGTCGCTGAATGACTATCGAAACTCGCCGGTCCAACTCGGCTGCGCCTCCGTGCCGGATATCCGCCGAACGAGCCGGCAAGTATTCCTTACTGCGGCCTCGTGCCCGCAGCGCTGGTAACTTCCGCAACAATGCGCGGCATAACCGCGCGTTCAATGCGAGCTTCGCGGATCGGCAAGTTAATCAGCGCAGCAGCAAGTGCGAGTACGATGTCGGCATACCACATCCAACCGAAATCGCCGAACTTCACCAGCGCGATACCGCCGAGCCAAGCACCGAAGAATCCGCCTATCTGATGCGACAATAGCGTGAGACCGAATAGCGTCGCGAGATAGCGCACACCGAACAGCTTGCCAACGAGTCCTGCAGTAGGCGGTACCGTCGCAAGCCAGGTGAAGCCGAGGGCCGCGCTGAAAATATAGAAGGTCAACGGCGCCCTTGGCGACGCGAGGTAGATCGCGATCGCCACAGCGCGGCCGAAGTAAATCCAGAACAAGAGCCACTTCATCCGGTACACGTTGCCGAGCGCGCCGGCCGTAAGACTTCCCGCAACGTTCGCCAGCCCAATGATTGCAAGCGACGTGGCGGCCACACTTGCCGGGAGGCTGCAGAGACCTACTTCACCAGGCAGGTGCGTCACTAGAAACGCGATATGAAACCCACAAGTGAAGAATCCGGCGTGCAGGCACCAGTAGCTGCGATTGCGCGCGGAAATCCGCAATTGCTCGCGCAGAGTGAGCTTGATGGCAGGGGCTAGCGCCGATGCATGCGTGCCTTCAGCCTTCGCACCTCCAACCAATGGACGAATGAGCGGAATCGTAGCGAGCGCGGCGACGGCCATGCCATACATCGCCGCCATCCAGCCGAAGGCGCCGATCATGAACTGATTTAACGGTGCGAATACGAACTGGCCGAGGCTGCCGCCGGCGTTGATGAAGCCGGATGCAAAGGCTCGCTTCTCGGGCGCAAGGCGCTGCGCGGTGGCTCCAATGAGAATAGAGAAACTGCCAGCGCCCGCGCCCGCCGCGAAAAGGACGCCGATGGTCACCATGAGCGCCCATTCACTCGAGACCAGCGTGGTAAGCGCGGCGCCTGCCGCAAGCATGAATGCGCCGGCGATAAGCACCGGGCGGGGACCCAATCGATCTGCGAGGGCGCCGAAGATGGGTTGAGCGACGCCCCACACAAATTGCCCGATCGCCATCGCAAAGCTGATCGCGACGATACCCAATCCGGTCGCGCCACTGAGCGGAGCCACGAATAAACCTAATGACTGGCGGGCGCCCATCGTGATCAGCAAAATGGCCGCGGCAGCCAGCAATAGTGGCCACGTATTGACTCGCGGTGCAGTGATAGGAGCTGTTGCTTGCACAGTCATAGAGGAAATCGCGAAATCGTTATTAAGCCACTCCGGGCGCCGCAGGCATGCTCATCATAGCCTGCGACGTCGATTGGCAGGTATGGACATCCCAGATACCGGCCGGCTCCAGCGCCGCAAGCCCCTTCTTGATCGCATCCTAATGCGAGCCGGAAAACGCGGCGAACGCCAGATCGCCCACGTACGGGTGGCGGGGATGGATCGGAAGCTGGTTGCACGCCTTGTGTCGCATTTCAAATTTTGTCGTCAATAGCAGTCAATCGAAAGGTAACTAGTCCTATCGGTTTTGCCGGACGGATTGAACCGACAAAATGAATCTTTGTTGTTTGAGTGAGATATTGCCGCAGTCCTGGCGATGAATAGCTTGGCCTAGTCGCCAAGCGGCGCCGTCTGCAGGCTTGCAGGAATATGATTTGCTCTTTCCTTTAATGCAGCATGCCAGCTAGCGCGTGCGACGACTGAGGATATCTATTGCGTAAACCTCCGAGGAGAATAGCGATGCAAGTCAACGAAATCATGTCCCGTCAGGTCCAGGTCGCAAGGCCCACCGACACGCTCCAACAAGCAGCGCGAATGATGGCCGAGCTCGATGCAGGCGTCTTGCCCGTTGGCGAAAACGACCGGCTTATCGGCATCATCACGGACCGCGATATCGCGATTCGCGGCGACGGCGAAGGCCGCGATCCAACGCGGACGGCGGTCCGCGAAGTCATGTCGAACGACCAGGTGAAGTACTGCTTCGAGGACGAGGACGCCGAGGATGTCGCCCGAAACATGGCCGAGCTTCAGGTCCGGCGGCTTCCAGTGGTCAATCGCGCCAAACGACTGGTCGGTATCGTATCTATCGGCGACCTGTCGACGCGCGGCGAAAAAGACGCAGCAAGCGAGGCGCTGAAGGGGGTTTCCCAGCCGAGCGACCAGCACTCACAATCCTAAAGGCGCCGGGATCGATAGGCTCAGGGCAACCGATCAGGCCCTGAGCCTGCGCGCAGCGTCATGCGCCATCACACCTTCTCAAACGACTTGCCCGTCATGGACCCCGCAAACCCGTACATCACTTCGTTGACACTCGCCCAGCTGCGCAGCTTCTTCATGTTTCCCACCCAACGCTGAACATTGGAATAGCCGCCGAACGTGCAGCCGATCAGCTCGCCGGCTGTAACCAAGCAAACGCCGAAATAGTCCGCGATCGAGATGCGGTTGTTGGCGACGAAGTCATTCCGGCCGAGAATGTCATTGTTGAGCACGCCGAGCCAGTTTTTGGCTTTGTCCTTGCCCCACGCGATGGTGCCTGCATGTTGGTCATCGGTCGGCCGCTTGTGGTGCGGAAAGATCTGCGGATAGAGCAGCCCGTATCCGAAGTCCTTGTAGAAGCCGGTGTTGAACCAGTCCATCATAGAGTCAACCTTGGCGCGCTCTTTGAGGTCCTTCGGGTATTCGGGAGCATCGAACCGCGCGGCGAGATATTTGAGAATCGCCGAGCTCTCCGTCAGTCGGAAGTCGCCGTCCTCGAGCGCAGGGACGGCCTTGTTTGGGTTGATCGCCACGTAGGCGGGCTGGTGGTGTTCTCCCGCCATCAGATCGACGATCTGCTCGGTCACCGGCAGCTTCTTCTCGGCGATGAACAGGCGAACCGGCCGGCTGACGGTTGAAACGGGATGCATATAAAGTCTGAGGCTCATGGACGTTGTCCTGGCGTGTGTGGCGTAGTACCGCAGACCCATTCTACTGCCGCCGACAGGATCAGCGGAACCGCATCACGCATCTTCAGCGGGTCGATCGTCGCATCGGCAACGTGAGACTAGTGCTCGGTGCGATAACGCTCGCCGTTGCTTTTTCTGCCACCGCGAGCCGGCTACTTTTCGGTTGGCGTATACCAGATAGGAGATGACCAGCCACGTTCTTGAACCGTTGCGGGCGTATCGGCAGGTAGCTGCTCGCCCCGCTTCGCCGCAAGGATGGTGGACCATCGGGGCGTGGGAATCTCGATTGCACGAAGGTAATAGACAGCTGCAACCCGGGGATCGAATTGCGGATCGCTCCATGTCGCGGCAAGCTCCGTCGCGCCGATAGAATTCGTGTAGCTCGCCCGTTTCACATCCACTGTGTTCCCCACCGGCGCCGCAACGTGGGTGCGTGAATTCACCTGTCGACCTTTCGACAGCGCTACGTCAAAAACTTTCTCGACGTGCTTGCCATTCTCCAGCCAGACCTTCACCACCTGGGCGCGATCCAGGTTAGCGCCATCGGGATCCTTGACGGCCCAGACTATGAACTGCGGCGCGGTTGCCTTGCCGCGCTGCGCGGGGAGATCGCCGCCCATTGGCACGCCGCCGGCGTAAGCCTTGCTCACCCAATCATTGCTTTGCAGCACATTGGACGCATAGTTCCAGCCTCCGAAGAATCTCAACTTGAGCCGCGTGCCCGAAGTCGCATAGGTTTCCTTGCGGCGCAGAGCATCATAAATTGACTCACGCGTATTTTGCTCCGCCCAGGCCGCCGTGAGATTGCCCGAGCCGTTTTCGTAAAGGTTTACCGTCGGATTGTCAGGCTGCTTTGACGAGAGTCCCTGCAAACCTTTATGCACATCTGCCAGCCGCTTCTGAAAGTCCTTTAGATCGGGCAGCTCCTTGGTAGGGTCGACGGCGCCGAAAGTGCCTACGAATGCGTTCTCCGCCGAATCGCTCAAGCCATTGTGGAAATCGCTGGCGCCGACGAATCCGTACTTGAATGGATTTACTCCGCCGGCGCGTCTTGAAATCTCGAGCCCGCGACCCAGCGCATCCCGTACGTAGCTACCCCCGGGCTTGCTCTTCGCCGGTGAGATCAAAAGGTGATCGTAAAATTCAAAGTTCGCGAACTCATCGTTAGGCGAAAGCGCGGGGTGCGTCTCCGACGCGCCCTTGTTCTGCGAAATTTCCGCAAGAGGTTCGTTCGTTGCGCGCAGCTCCGCATAGGCTTGGTCGATCGGCCGCCCGTTACTATTCACCCAATCGAACATGAGCCCGTTGCTCGCGTTGGAGTTGTGGGGAATGGCGAGCGCCTCGTAACCCTGCTCGCGTATTTTCGCCAGGAACGCCCAAAGATCCTCGGGTTTGATGGAATTCACGGCCGTAAAAGGATTGGGCGCCTTGCCGCCCCGAAAAATCACGTTGCGATGCAGGTTCTGGCCATCGGGCATCGAAGTCCATTCGTAGCCAATAAATGTGGTGAACTTGCCGGGACGGTAATTACTGTTGGCCGCTTCAATCTCACGATGCCAGGCAGATTGTGCGGCGGCGGAGACATCGACCCCCGGCAGCGGCTTGCCATTCGTCACGAGACCGGCAATCTTGCCGAATATTCTGGCGCCTTCGCGCTTGATCTCCTTACCGATCTCGCTGCGCGAAAGCTCGCTATTGGGATCGTCGAGCGTATTGAAGACGCCAATGTTTTCCGAGTGATCGGTTACGGCAAGGAAATCGAGCGGCGGCGTAACGCGGCGAATATTCTCGCCGAGGTAGTTCACCGCTTCGCCGCGAGCGTACCGGTAAGCCTCGTTTGGCGAGACTTTAGCGCCGAACAGCAAATAGGCGTCGAAGGAATAATTGGTGTGCAGGTGCAAATCGCCGAAATACGCCTGACGCTGCGGCGCGGCAGAAGCGGCTGCTGTCAGCAGCCATGCAACGGTCAAGGCGATATTTGCGGGTCTCGAGAATCTCATTGACAACTCCAGTGCGTATATAAGGTCAGTGAACAAGCAGATGTATGCGGTCGATCATCCAATACGACGCTAACGTCCCAATGGCATAAGGAGCAGCCCAACGGGCCCAGGCAGGAGGCTGTGCCGCAATCCGGCGCAGGAGCGCCAGCAACGCGAGCACTGCGCCGACAAACAGTAGCTGCCCGATCTCCACGCCGACATTGAAGAGCAGCAGCGCGCCGGGAATGTTGCGCGCAGGCAGGCCGATCTGCGCAAGCGAACCGGCAAAGGCAAATCCATGCAACAGTCCAAAAGTGAATGCGATCAGCCAGGGATAGCGTGTCGTCAGACCTTCGTGGCCACTGTACGACCGAGCCAGCTCCACCGCTACGAACACAATACTGAGCGCCACCAGCGCTTCAATTACTGGAGCGCTGACCTGCGCATATCCAAGGGCGGCTGCGCCCAATGTAATGCTATGGGCAACCGTGAATGCGGTAATAGTCTTGAGCAAAGTGGCGCGGCCGCGCACGAGCAAGACGAGCCCCAGCACAAAGCTCAAGTGATCGAATCCGGACAAAATGTGCTCGACGCCCAACTTGAGATAGATGGGAACGGATGCCTTGCCAGCACCTTTCAAATGCACTGTCAAAATGGGGTTGTCGGGCTTCAAGATCTCCTGAATCTGTTGACCATTGGCGAAACTCACGCTCACCAGAGCGTCGGTGATGGTGCGCTCCAGGCCTTCGATGTGAATCCTGGCGCCATCGAACGAGTCGCGCGTCTGCGGCCGTCCGCTCCAGCGTCGCAGTACGAAGCTATTGCCCACGGTTTCCTCCGTCGGCGCCGAGTCCAATAGTCCGTTGGAGATTTTCGGAACGAGGCGCACCGCCAGCGCGCCATTGCTGGGTTGCTTCCAAAGCACGTCGAAACGATGCTGCGCATTTTCGACTATCTGCAGGTACGCAGGGCGCACCTCATGAGCGCGCGCACCGCCCGAGAAGGCTGCCAGTGTCAGTAGAGCTATGAAGAAACGGAGCATAGCCTTCATCCGCGCACGATGGCGAAGCCTCGTCGCAGCTTCGCGTACACTTCAGCGTTCCGCCGGTCTTGCAAACTTTCCAGGTAGTCGCGACGGACGCTATCTCTGACTTCCTCGAACGTGGCCAGTTGTTCCGCCTGGTGAGCGGTCACATAGACTAGATGCCAGCCGAGCCCGGACCGGATAGGCGCAGACCAGCGATTCGGCGTCTGATTGAATATTTCCGTGACCAAGCCCTGTTTGCCGAAGACTCGCACGAGCTCATCGGCAGACAACGCGGCGTAATCGCTTGGGCCGGGGAAACGATCGCCCTCTTCCACAGCGCGTGTGATGCGGCGCTCTCGCAATCCTGCAGCGACGCGCACAGCGTCCGCTCGCGCGCCCTCGTCACCGCGCGTATCGGGCGAGAAGTAGACTTGAGTGAAAGTGACTTTCTGCGGGACCCGATACTGTCTCAGGTGCTGCCGATAAAACGCGAGCAGCTCACCGTTCGTCGGCTCCTGGGTGAGATCGAGATCCTGCTGCAGAAACTCATATTTTTGAACCAGCCGCCGCCGGACGATCTCATCATCCCGATCGAGACCCAGCTTCAAGGCTTCGTGGTAAAAAACCTCTTCGCGCGTATACGCATCCACCAGTCCCTCGAGCTGCTGGGAGGTCGGCGCCGTGCCGTACTGCAACCGGTAATTGTCTGCGATGCCGCGGATCACCTTGGGCGTAATGTGAATCTCCGTATATCTGGACTGCGCTTCCAAATACTCGCTCACACCGAACAGCGCCGTCCCGAGCAGGACAAAGTGTACAAAGGGCTCGCGCAACACGCGGCTAATCGTGCTTTTTGACATGATTGCCGGCCTCAAAAATCGAAGCGCAGAGTAGCGCCGATGGTCCGCGGGAACCCCGGCGTCTCAGTGTAGTTGTACAGCCTGCCAGACACCGACAACCCACCGAGAACATAGCGTTTGTCGAGCACGTTGTTCGACCACAACGAGAGCGTCCACGGCGCGTTGCCCGTTTTTTTCTGCACGCTATACCGCAAGTTGAGCAGACCATAGGCTGGCACACGCGCGAGCTCGGAGTTGTCCGCTGAGCCGTAAAAGCTCGAGCGCCATGCATAATCCACCTGAGCGATACCTTGCAATCCACCCCACACGGGATGTGTGTAGGCCACGCCGGGGTTGACGATCCACTTGGGCGCGCCGACCAGTTGTTCGCCTGTCAGATCGCAAACCTTCTGTCCCGGCACGAGGAGCGGCGCCAGACGTTCGGCCGAGCAAGGCGCATCGTGATAGGAGAGGTAGACGGCGTCGTTGTACGAGGCTGCGAGCTTGAGCGACAAGCCCTCGATTGGAGTCGCGCTGATGTCCGCTTCAACGCCGCGCGAGCGTACCTCGCCAATGTTTGAAAGAATCTGCAGAAAGGAGCCGCCAGCCGTGGGCTGCAAAAGCAGCGTAGCCTGGTAATCCTGCACCTGCGTCCAGAAGAGATTCGTGTTGAGCACCAAACGGCGATCTAGGAGCGTCGATTTGAAACCGAGCTCGGCATCACGGGCAACTTCAGGGTCTACGTAAAGAGATTCAAGCGGCAGGCCAGGTGCGGGCGCCGTTGGATTGATGCCCCCCGACTTGGCGCCGCGAGAAATCGAGGCATACGCCAGCACATTTGAGTTGAAGCGATGGCTCGCGCTCAATATTCCCGAGAAATTAGCGTCGTCACGCTGCAACTCTCCCGATTGATATGCGGAAAAAGTGGGGTTGGCGACGAACGCTGGCGAGCCTGTGGAGCTGCGTGCCAGGTCCACCGTTTTGCGCTCCTGCGTCTCGCGCAAGCCGAAACCGAATTCCCATTTTTCCACAGGTCGCCAGGTCAGCTGGCCGAAAACCGAGCCGCTGTTCGTGGCGAGCCGTTGCGCAGTTTGTGAGTACCCATTGGCAAACGCCGGGGCGCCGAGCTGCAGCGCCGTAATCGCCGTGATGTCGGAGCCGTATTGCGTGTAGGCGAGATTGTTCTGATGTTGATTGAAATAATAGAGACCGACGACGTAACTCAGTGCGCGGTCCTCCGGCGAGGCAAGACGCAGCTCCTGGCTCCATTGGTTGTCGTCGACGTGTTGACCTCCGAGACTGATCGCATCGAGGTTCGTGCCATCCGCGTCGTTATATGGCGTGAACCACCAGCTGCGATAAGCCGTAATGGACGTCAATTTGTAGTCGCCGAGCTCCCAATTGGCTTCTGCGGAACCGCCGCTCTGGCGCACGTCCATGTGCTGCCGTGCGTCCGTGGTGGCCCTGTCGAAGTCGCGGTCGTAAATCACCTGGGCGCCGGCGGCGGCTATGGCGTCAAAGTATTTGGCGCCGCCATCGGGCCCGGGGCTATAAAGCACGCTAGCGCCTGTATCCGAATGCTCCTCGCTGTAATCGCCGATCAAACGTAAGCTGAAATGCTCACGAGGCGTCCAAAGCAATTGCGCTCTGCCGCCATAGCGGCTCGAG
>Ga0065707_10081826_pt1 | contig 35809 bp, 47 predicted proteins | sample SwiRhicommuniRL3_FD_59094 | JGI IMG/M metagenome (GOLD analysis project Ga0065707, IMG submission 59094) | Switchgrass rhizosphere bacterial communities from Rose Lake, Michigan, USA - RL3 v2 (version 2) | ecosystem: Host-associated > Plants > Roots > Rhizosphere > Soil | place: East Lansing...
GGATCGCACGGAGCCGCCCGCCTGCAGCGAGACGATCGCTGCAGGCGGGCATCACTGACCGGCTGACCGCAAGCTGGACCGTCGCCGATCAGACGGTCAACATGTCGCTGCTGAAGACGCTGCGGGCCGCCCGTGCGCGCAGCCGCGATTTCGTGCTGAACAACGAATATGGGCGGAAATTCATCGCGCTTGTGCGCGCCAACATCGTCGGCAGCGCCGGTGTTGTCCTGAAGGTCGACTGCCGGCGCGAAGATGGCACGCCGGATAAGCCGGACAGCGACAAGGTGCTGCGCGCCTTCGTCCGCTGGGCGAAGCGAGGGCAGTGCGATGTCACCGGCAAGTTGAGCTGGGCGGCGGTTCAAAAGCTGATCATCGCCATGGTGGCGCGTGACGGCGAAGTGCTGGTGCGCAAGGTCGAAGGTCGCGATCGCGGCATTCATCATTTCCAGCTGCAGATCCTTCCGGCGCATCTACTGCCGGAAGAGCTGAACCGGACCCTGCAGAACGGCAACCGCATCCGCATGGGTGTCGAGCTGAACGGCGACAATCGGCCCGTAGCCTATTGGATACGGATCGAAAGCGGCAATGCTGACATGTATGGTGCCAACGGTCAGCGTTACGCCCGCATTCCGGCGAGCGAGATTTACCATCTGTTCGTACCGGAAGATGGCGACCAATGGCGGGGCTACCCCTGGGCGGCAACGTCGCTCCGCGGCGGCCGCCATCTGGATCAGTTCGAGGAAGCGGCGCTGATCGCGGCCAATGTCGGGGCGGCCAAGGCCGTCTTTTATCAGCAAAGCGATCCCGATGCCGGTCCGCTCACTGCGCCGCAGAGCGAGGGTGAAAGCGAGACGGGCGACGACGTTGGCGAATTCGTAGAATCGGTCGAGCCCGGCATGTCGAGCATCATCCCGATGGGATATGAGCTGAAAGAGTATAACCCGGCCTATCCGAACGAAGTGTTCGACCCGTTCGTCAAGGCGGTGCTGCGGAAGCTGGCCACTGGTTTGCTGACCTCATACCATAGCCTTTCTGGCGATCTGACGCAGGTCAGTTTCAGCTCGATCCGGCAAGGCACGCTCGACGATCGCGAGCAGTGGAAGATCATGCAAGCCTGGCTGATCGAGGACTTTCTAGAGCCTCTATTTGCGGATTGGCTGGCGCGCGCGCTGATGTTCGATACCGAGCTGCGCCAGCTGCCGGCATCGAAATTCGACAAGTTCAACGCGCCGGTCTTCCAGGGCCGGCGCTGGGATTGGGTCGATCCGAAATCGGATATCGCGGCCAACGAAGGCGCGGTCGGACTTGGCATCAAGAGCCGGGCACAGATCATCCGGGAGAATGGCGGCGATCCCGAGCAGGTTTGGGCGGAACTGGACGCCGAAAAGGCGCGCGGCTTCACCATCACCAAAGCCCCGGCGCAAGCGCCGGCGGCTAATCCTGAAACCGAGTAAAGGAACCGAAGCGATGAAGGTGCTGCAGCGGATGGCTGCCACGGGCCTGATTGGCCGTCGTGACAGCGAGCTTCCCGATGATGGTCGCATGTATCGCGATCTGTCCTTCGAAGTTCGTGCCGTCAATGAAGAGACGCGCACGATCGAACTCAGCTTTTCCAGCGAAACGCCCGTCGAGCGCTGGTGGGGCAACGAAATTCTGGATCACGGCGCGACTGCCGTTCGGCTTGGACGGCTGAACGACGGCGCCGCGCTCCTGATGGACCATAATTCCCGCGACCAGGTCGGGGTTGTGGAGCGGGCTTGGCTCGACGGCCGTCGCGGCCGTGCCACCGTGCGATTTGGACGATCGGCGAGGGCAGAGGAAGTCTTTCAGGATGTCAAAGACGGCATCCGCAAGCTGGTCAGCGTAGGGTATCGTATCAATTCGATCGTGCTGGAAAGCGCGACCAACGGCGACGAAACCTACCGCATTACCGATTGGGAGCCGTTCGAGATCAGCCTTGTGGCGATCCCGGCGGATGCCTCGGTCGGCGTCGATCGCGATGCCGAAAACCCACCTTTTGATCCCCGCTCACTCATTCTCGAGGAGGAAGATGAAATGCGCAACATGTATCAGCGCCGTAATAACGAGCTTGCCCCGTCGCCCGTCGCCGCGCCTGCGGCGCCCGCGCCGGTTGTCGACGTAAACGCGGAACGCAATCTGGCCGTCCAGGCCGAGCGTTCGCGCATCGCCAGCATTCGCACGCTGGCCGCCCGTCTCGGCTGTGCCGAGCTGGGCGACGAAGCTGTGACCGACGGCCGTTCGGTCGACGCTTTCGTTGAGGCGTACAACGCCCGCAGCACGCCGCAGCAGCAGGTCCGCCCCGCTGAATCGCCGATCATCGGCCTGGGCGATCGCGAAATCCAGCGCTTCAGCTTCATGCGCGCCATCAACGCGATGGCCAACCCGACCGATCGTCGGGCGCAGGAAGCCGCCGCGTTCGAATTCGAATGCTCGGCGGCTGCCGCTGAAGCGCTCGGCCGCGAATCGCGTGGCATCACCATCCCGCTCGACGTTGTCCGCACGCCGCTCGAAGGCCAGCGCGATCTTGTCGTCGGCACCGCCACGGCGGGCGGCAACCTGGTGCAAACCGATGTTGCCGGCGCTGCCTTCATCGATCTGCTGCGCAACTCGCTTGCTATCGAGCAGATGGGCGCCACCATGCTGACCGATCTGAATGGCAACCTCGCCATTCCGCGGATGACCGGCGGTGCGACGGCCTATTGGGTCGCGGAAAACGCCGCTCCGACCGAAAGCCAGCAGGCGTTCGACCAGGTCGCGCTCACGCCGAAGACGGTTGGCGCATTCACCGATATCGGCCGGCGCCTGATGCTGCAGTCTTCGATCGATGTCGAAGCGCTTGTGCGGCGCGATCTGGCACTGGTGCTCGCGCTGGCGATCGACCTCGCCGCCGTCAACGGCAGCGGTTCGTCCAACCAGCCCCGCGGCATCCTCAATACGTCGGGCATCGGTTCTGTTGCCGGTGGCACCAACGGCCTGGCGCCGGCCTATACGCATATCGTCGACCTCGAATCTGCTGTTGCGAACGTCAACGCCGCGGTCGGCAGCCTTGGCTATCTCACCAATACCAAGGTGCGCGGCGCGCTGAAGAAGACGCAGAAATTTGCCAGCACCAACGGCGATCCCGTTTGGGAAAAGGGCAACGAAATGAACGGCTACAAGTGCGGCGTCTCCAATCAGGTTCCGTCGAACCTGACCAAGGGCAGCAGCTCGGGCATCTGCTCGGCGATCATCTACGGCAACTGGCTTGATCTGCTGATCGGCATGTGGGGCGGTCTCGATCTGCTGGTCGATCCGTACACCGGCGGCACGGCGGGAACGGTTCGCGTGTCCGTCCTTCAGGACGTGGACACCGCGGTCCGTCATCCCGAAAGCTTCGCGGCGATGCTCGACGCGCTGGCCTAAGCCGGCATTGAATTGCCGGCGTGACGCCGGCTCGATTCTTAATTGGTTCGCCAGCGGGAACGCTGGCTCACGGGGCCTTCGGGCGTGCCTTTCAGGCATCCTCTCCTGAACCTGGCGGGTTGGGCTTCGGCCCGGCCCGCCATTTTTGAAGGCTTTCCAAATCGAGGGAAAATGACATGTCCGACAAGAAATATTTCGCGGCTGTCGATCTGCTGATCGATGGCGAGCATGTCGATGCTGGCGAGCCGGTCAGCACCGATGCCGACACCGAAAAGGCGCTGTCCCGCAGTGGCCGGCTGATCACCGATGCCAAGACGGCAAAGGCGATCCGCGACGGAAAGGCTGCCGTCAAGGCTGCGCAGGAAGTTTCCGCGCAGGATGCGAAGGTCACCGCTTTCCTGAAACTCGCCGATGAACTCGGCATCGAGCTTCCGCAAACGGCGCCAGCTTCGGAAGGACCGCCTCCGGCCAATGCCTGATTTCTCGGGCGAGATCGACGATATCCATGCCGCGTTCGCCGATCCGGTCACCTATACGGGGGCCGGATTGGTGGCCGCGGCGATAACGGCGGTCTATTTCGAAGAGCCCGCGCCGGCCTTCCAGGGCGCCGGCGCCACGGCCCGGCGCGTATGGTTCGAAGTGCGGATCTCCGATCTGCCCGAAGAGCCTGCGCGCGGCGACGTGATCATGCACAACGGGCTCGAATGGCGCGTTAACGATTTCGTGCGCGTCGAAGATCTCGGCCATTTCCAGATGAACGTCGAGCGCGACTGATGACTGCGATACGCGAGCAAATCCTTGCCTGGATTGCGGCGGCGCACGTTGCGCTGCCGAGCAATCCCGAAGTCGAGCGCGACCCGTCCGCGGACCCGACCCGCTATCCGAGCTATGGCATCATCGACGGCGGCCAGGAACCGATCGAGCGCGAGGCGGGAACGGTCCGCTATGAACTGACGGTCAAGGTCGAGGGCTATATCGAAGGCGGCTCGGGCGATGCAGCCTGCGCCGCCCGCAACGCGCTCTACGCCGACACGATCGCCATCATGATGGCCGATCCGCCGATCAACGGCCTCGCCGAATCCGTCGAGGAAGGCCGGTTGGTTTGCGACACCGCCGAGCTGGCGAGCAAGCGCCGTCTCGGTTTCCTGGTCGAATTCACGATCCAATACGCAACCCGGCGCGGCGATCCCGCGCAACTTTAGAAAAGGACTGCCGCAATGGCCGATTTGACTATCCGCAGGGCGAACGTCGCGATCCTCATCAAGGGCGAGGCGACTGAGGGCGTCGATGCCGCGCCGGTTGCCGCTGATGCGATCCCGTTCGAAGAAGACGGCTACTCCTACAACTACCCCTACACGTCGGAAGATTCGAACGAAGCGACCGGATCGATGGCCGCCGGCGCGCCGATGATCGTCGGCCAGGCTGCTGAACTTTCGATCCGCGTGCGGCTGAAGGGGGCGGCGGCGACCTACACAGGATCGGTGAAACCGCCGCATCATGCGCTTTTCACCATGTGCGGCCTTCGCGGCCAGTTCACGGCCGCGGTTTCGGCCGCGGCGCTGGCCGCCGGCTCCGGCACCACCGGCACGCTCGGAACCGGATTCGGCACCACGGCTCAGATGTACCGCGGCATGCCGCTGGTGCTCAGCGTCGGCCCTGGCGCCGGTCAGATCCCGTTCGTTACCGATTATACGGCGGGCAAGATCGCGACGCTGACCGATACGTTCAGCCCGGTCCTGACGACTTCGACGCTCGCGGCGCTGCCGGCGAACTGGACCTATGCGCCGACCAGCCCGAAGGATGCTGCGTCGCGCACCACCGACCAGCCATCGGCGACCATCTACATTTATGAGGATGGCACGCTGCACAAGTTCGTCGGCTGCCGCGGCGTTCCCGACGATCTGTCGGCCGATACCGCCAAACCCGGCTTCTTCACCGCGAAGATCAAGGGCATTTATGCGGGCAAGACGGACGCGGCGATCCCGAGCGGCATCGTGCTGCCCGGCCAGCTTGCGCCGACGCTGACGCAGGGCCTCAGCAACCCTTCCGGCGCCTTCCTTGTGAACCGCTACGGACTGCCTATCTCGAACATGTCGCTGAAGTTCAACAGCGACGTGATCAGCTCGGAAGATCCGAACACGAACTATGGCTTCGGGCCTGGCATCATCGGCGAGCGCAAGGCGCAGCTCAGCTGCGATCCCCTCGCCACGCTGGTGGCGACGCGCGATATCCTGACGCAGCTTACTGCGGGTAACATCTTTCCGGCGGTGGCGCGTTTCGGAGCCGTCGCCGGCAACCGCTGGGCCGTCACCCTGCCCGCGGTCACCCCGGCTGACGCCCAGCCCGGCCTGCGCGGCGTGCTTCGCAGCGAGACGCAAACCTATCAGGCCCTCAGCAACAGTCAGGACGCCAACACGCGCGACACCGATTTCGTGCTGTGTTTCTATTGAGGCGCGCACGATGATCAGTCTTTCAAAAATCGTCGCTTTCACGCCCGCTTATCGACAAAATGAGGACGCGCCGCCGGTTTATCATCTGCGCGTTGGCAGCGTGATCGAGCGGGCCAGCTTCGAAGCGGAGCTGGCCGGCGAGCACCGGGCTGGCGAGGTGGCACCCTGGGATCTGGCCTTGGCTTTAGCTGAAGGTATCGCAGCGCTGCTGGCTGAAGCGCCAGATCGCGATCGCGTTTTGGAATTGGCTGCTGCCGACAATCTCGACGAACTCAGCGCAGACGATCGTCAGCTGATCAAGGAAGTTACTGAGGTGATTTCCGAGCATTGGCCAGCTTATCGCGCACTGGTCGCACAGCAGGAACGGCGTCGGCAGATCCTTCCTGTGCTCGCCTTCCGGCGGTTCTGTAAGGGCTGGGAGAACGTCAACCGGTTCGACGGCTCAGCCGTCATTCATTCAGCTAGCGTCGACGGCATGGTGTCGCTTGAGGCCCTGGCCGGGCTGCCGCCGATGGAGTTGAAGCTTGCAGGCATTCGTGCCTTCAATCTGCTCTATGGCACCGGCGAAGCGGGAAACTCCGCGCGGCCCTCGAAGTCCGACGACGGCCAGGCGACTTCAGATTCGGACGACACCTCGACGGCGGCTGGGAAATCCCGCCCGGCTCGAAAATCATCTGGGAAGAAAACCCGCGGCTCGCGGTCCCGCAATGGTGCTTGGGCATCGTCGACCTCTGGATCGCCTGCAGAGGTGCCGGCGGCGGGCTGATATCGGCCGGAACTGCGCTGCCCTTAGCAGGCGGACCGGGTGATCAGCCCGCCGCCCTGATGGATGCTTTTGCCATGTTGGATCATTGGGTAGCCGAGAAGTGAGCTTTCTCGACATATCGTTGATCCTTGACGCGCCAGCGTTGCGGCGCAATCGAGATCTGCTCGTCCGTCTACATCTGAAGGCGGTCAAGGATGCGCTGGTCGAGATCGTTCGCGAGGCTGAGCGGGCGCTTGAAGAGAAGACGCGCGAGGCCGCGCCGGGCAATCTGTGGCGCGCCTGGACCTCCGGTTATGGCCCAGGCGCTGGTCGCCTGGCGAACGAACCGGCGGGCTGGATCAGGCTCAACAGCTATCGCGAGAAAGCGGGCCGCCTCAGCCGCACCTATGGCGCGATCGAGGCGCTAACGCAGACTGGCCGTATCGCCGCGCGAAGCGGTGGCTGGCTGGCGATCCCGCTTCCAGCAGCGGGGTCGCGGGGAAAGTCGCGCTGGCTGACGCCCGGTGAATGGGAGCGTCAGACGGGGCAACGCCTCCGCTATGTGTATCGGGGCAATAAGCCTGCGTTGCTGGTGGCCGACGAAGGCACCACGAATGCGCGGAGCGGTGCGTTCCGGGCGATCACGCGCAAGCGCACGGCTGCTGATCAGCGGCGCGGCTTCGTTCGCGGGGCGCAGACGGTGCCGATCTTCGTGCTGGTGCCGTTCGTGGCGACCAAGGCCAAGTTTTCGATCGAGGCCGTCGTCAATTCTTACCGCGCCGCGCTACCGCGGCGCGCCATTCAGAAGTTGTCGGCGATCGGGGAAAGCGTAGGTTAGGGCGCTGACTGGATTGGGTAGCCGGCTTCAAGGCAAATCTTGAACGAAACTTGATGTTCTATGATTTCTGGGTCCATTATCAATGTGGTAGTGGTCACAGCTATCTGGCCTCGGTCGCGAACATACAGTATTTGATAAGGAGTAAATCCAACATATCCGCCGAGTTTGTTTTTCGCGTTCACTCGACCGCAGTAGATCATCTCATCGACCGGAATATACCACTGGAATTGAGCAGATTGTGGATCGGCGAGTTCGTCTTTAACAAACTTCTCGATCTGTGCTTTTTCCTTACTTGAGAATGGTGTGGGTTTTGGTGACGGATGGAGAGTCAAAATAGACAGCGCGATAAGGGTAGCAAACATGATGCATCCTAAAAGCGCGCAGTGTTATTTCTGATCGTTTTTGGTGTCTAGCATTTGTTCGCAAAGACGGCGTACGGCTTCCGCGCGTGAGGGAAGATCCTCTTGCTCCCGACGCCACGCATCAATTTTTTTCAAGAAGTCGGCGTGAACGCGGACTTGCAAAAGCTGATCAAGGTTTCGGGCCATGGAATGCCAGTATCCGAAACACTCTTGCATTTCAAGAATGCAGGTATTACAAAACGAGCCGTTGAGATGTTTGCACCATCCCAACGGCCCTAACCCGAACCGTCTATCAAGGAGACGATCATGGCTGCCACGCAGCATATCAGCATCGGCGGGTTTCCGCCGCCCGGAAAAATCGTCCGCCTGTCGGGCGATGATTTCGCCGGATTGACACGGGCGGAAGCGCCCAAATTTCAGGCGCGGGAATGGCGTCGTGCATGGTTTCGCAATTGCGGCACGGTGGTCGCCCAGCAGGGTGGCCGCGCGCTTTTGGCCTTGTTCAGCGATGCCGCCCCACCGGCGCGGCAGGCGATTCGGAATGAATTGATCGACCAGCTGGCGGGCCGTCCCCGCCGGATTGGGGCGGTGATAGCGGCCTGCTTTGAAAAACAGATGGCCTTCGACACGATGGTTGGGGAACTGGCATGAACGCGGTGGTGAGAAATTTCGGCTTCGGCGAGCAGTTAGTGCGTGCCGTCGATCGTGATGGTGAGGCGTGGTTCGTCGCTAATGATGTCTGCGCGGCCTTGGGAATCGATAACGCCCGTCAAGCGGTCTCCCGGCTCGACGATGATGAAAGGGATGGTGTCACTATTAGTGACGCCATCGGGCGCGAGCAGGAAACGACTATCGTTTCCGAGCCCGGCGTGTATCAACTCGTGTTTCGCAGCCGGAAGCCGTCGGCCAAGGCGTTCAAGCGCTGGCTGGCGCATGAAGTGATCCCGGCGATCCGCAACACGGGCCGCTATGAAATCCCGCGGCCGTCGAACGACGGCGGTGATGAAGCGATGTTCGTCCCGTATCTCGGCACGGCTGACGATCGCGACTCGATCCGGGTGGCGCAGATGATCATCCGCAACGCCGAACGGCTCTACGGTCCGGAAGCGGGGCGGCAATATTGGGCTAAGCTTGGCTTCCCGGTGCCATCAGTGGATCTGCCGCCTTCGGCTTATGCGACGGCAAGCGATCCTCGGCCGCAGTCGATGCCGACGGAAGGCAGCGTCATGGCGTGGGCGATGGCGTGCGGCGTGAACCCGACGCGACGGGATGCCACGCATCTGCGGGAATGCTTCGCGAGCTACGAGCTTTGGGCGGCGAGGAATGGCTACTGGATCATGCCGGTCGAAAAATTCTCGCGCTCGATTAAGACGATCTTCGGGACGGAAGAGCATCCCGAAATGATCAGGGTCATCATCACCCGCAAGTAATCGTTCGAAGTTCGTTTCAACCAGGCTGCCGCGCACATGCGCGGCGGCCCAACCGCGTTTGGGGAAAGCATGTCCGGCACTGATATCATTGCCCGCCTGAAGCTGAACGCGACGGGTTTCTCCAACGAGATCAACAAATCGCTGGGCGATGTCGAGCGCCGGTTCAGCAGCACGGGCACGACGATCGGGCGAAACCTTTCGAGCGGGATCGGCAGCGGGCTGCAGGACGTGTCGTCGCGCATCCCTGTGTTAGGTGGCGCGCTGGCTGGCTTGTCCGGCCCTGCGTTGGTGGCGGCGGGCGCGATCGGCGCGGTCGGCCTCGCCATGGGGAAAGGGCTTGGCGACGCGGAGGAATATACCAAGGCGGTAAAGGGCCTCGGCGCCGTTTTCACCGCCACGGGCAACAATACCGGGCTGGCGCAACAGCAGCTTGTCGATTTCGCCGAAGAGATGGAATCGGCGTGGGCGATTGCGGCCGAAGAAATCATCGGCGCCGAAAAGGTGCTGACCAGCTTCAGCGGTGTGGCCGGCACCACGTTCAAACGGGCGATCGTCGCCGCGGCTGACATGTCCGCTGTATTCGGCGGGGACCTATCGTCCAATACCGAAAAGCTCGGCCTGGTGCTGCAAAACCTTGCGCAGGGCAGCGTTGCCGGCCTGTCGAAGGGGTTCAAGCTCCTTGGACCGGATACGATCGCGACGATCGAGCATCTGGCCGAAATGGGGCGGACGGCAGAAGCGCAGACTGCCCTGCTCGATGCGCTTCAGAAGAAGGTCGGGGGCGCGGCGGATAGTCAAGCGCAGGGCCTGTCGGGCGCCTATGACCGCCTGACCGATGCGATCGGCGACGCCAATCGCGAGCTTGTCGTGCAGAGCGGGTTGTATGACGGTGCCGTCGGCGGCCTGGAAAGCGTCACTGCCGGGGTCGATGCGCTGGTCGACAAGCTCCGCGAGCTGGGCGGCCTGAAGGGCGTAGCAGTGGAGGTGATGGCCGCCTTCGCCTCGCCCCTTGGCTACGCGACCGATCCTAAGTATCGGGAAAAATTCCGCGAGGGTTTCGGCGTCAAGCGCCCGTCGGGCGGGAGCGATAACCCGCTCGGGCTGACCAGCTTCTTCGGGAAATTCAACGAGGATCTGACGGCGGCCTATTCGGCGACTTCCGAATATTACAGCCGCGATCGCACCGATCCCGACAAAGCGAAAAAGAAGTCGGATCAAAATGATAAGGAAGCCGATCAGCGGAAGCGCATCACCGATGCGATTGCAAAGGAAACGGCCGAACTTGAACATCAGGTCGAGATTGGCAAGCTGCGCGCGCAAGGGCTGGATTACGAAGCCGATCTCAACGATGCCTTGTTCCGGCTCTATCAGCAGTTTTCCGGCGTCGAGCGCGAGCGGCTTGCCAATCTCGAAGCACGGGTGCGCGAACAGGTCGATCTCAACGCACTCATTCGCGAGGAAAAGGCGCTCGAAGACGGGGCCAAGAACGCGCAGCGCGTGTCGCGGCAGGCCAATGACGAATATGCGCGCCAAAAAGAGGAAATGGAGCGCCAGGCCCAAGAGCAGATCAACGATCTCGCCGACTTCTACGAAAGCGCGATGGGCAAAGGCAATGGCTCGATCTGGAAACAGTTCAAGGCCGAAGGCAAGCGTGTCATCGCCGAAATCGCGGCCTATTATACCCTGCAGCTGATTTCCGGCCAAAGGCTCAGCTCGATTTCGGATGTGATCAGTGGCCTAAGTCAATTCAACGGGGTTTTCTCGGGCCAAGGCGGCGGTTTGCTCAATCTCGCATCTGGGCTCTTCAAAAGAGGCGCCGACGGCATCGGCGCGGGGACATTCGGCGGCAGTGTGTCGGGTCCCGGCCTGACGCAATTGACCGGGCTAACAAGTTCGGCCGCCGCGAGCGGCGGCATATCGGCTGCTTTGAGTGGCATCGCTGCTGCAGCAGGTCCTGTTGGAGCCGTGCTTTCGATCAATAGCATGGTGAGTGACCTGCTGGGCAATGATCAGATCAAGGGCGGCAAGATCTGGGGGCTGGTCAGCCCGGTGTTGACCGCGCTGTTCGGCAAGGCGAAGAAGGGCAGCGCGACGCTCGGCTTCGATGGTGGCGAACTCGGCGTCATTTCGACCCGCGGCAACAGCAACAGCCGTATAAAAGCGGCGAGTGATGCGGGTGGGAATGTCGCCGACACGCTGCGCGATATTGCCGAGCAACTGGGCGGCGACCTGAACGGTACCGTTTCAACATCGATCGGCGTCCGCAAGAAAAGCTACCGCGTCGACACCACTGGCCAAGGGCGAACCAAGGGCGCGGGCGTCGAGAGCTTCGGCAAGGATCAGGATGCGGCGATTGAAGCGGCGATCCAGGATGCGCTGCAGGACGGTGTCATCACCGGCATATCGGCGGCATCGAAGAAGATCATCGCTTCGGGCAAGGATCTGCAGAAATCGATCGAGAAAGCGGCGCTGATCGAATCGATCCCCAAGCAGCTGAAGGCGATCGAGGACCCGGTTGGCGCAGCGATCGACGAATTCAACAAAGGCTGGGAAAAGACGATCGCCGCGCTGAAGGAAGGCGGCGCTTCGGCCGCGCAATGGGCGGACGCGCAAAAGCTCTACGGCCTTGAACTGGCGCAGGTGAAAAAGCAGGCGATCGAATCGGCGGACGGGCTCAAGCTATTCCTGCAAAGCCTCAACTTCGGCTCATCCTCGCCCTTGTCTCTCCGCGATCAGGAAGCCGCCGCGCGGTCCGCGTTGCAGCCGTTCCTGGACAAGATCGCCAGCGGCCAGTCGATCGACCAGCAAGCCTATCAGTCGGCGGCGCAGAGCTTCCTGGATATCGAGCGCGGCCTTTATGGATCAACCGATAAGTTCTTCGCGGAATTCGATGCGATCAAGGGCGCCACGGCGAAAGCGATATCGGCGGTCGACAATGCGGCGGTCATCAACGCCGAAAATCCGTTCGTCAAGGCAACCGCCGAAGCGACCAAGCAGACGGCATCGGCCGCGCAGGCGACCGCCGATATCCTCGCGCAGAATACGCAGATCCTCGCCGATGTCCGCACGCTGCTCGGCCGCTATCTCACCAGCCCGGTATCGGCGGCGCCGTTCATCGGCACGGTGCGGGGCTTCAGATGACAGCGCTACCAGACGATTATGCCGCCGGGACACGGCCGGCGACGATTCTCAACTGGACAAGCGACGCGATCCATTTGCGGTATCCCAACGCGCGCGATAATGCGGTCGATCCGGCTGAAGGCTTTTTCGACAGCCCCGCCGATGCGCAGCGCGCGCTTGAAATGCGGTCGGCGCTGATCGGCGCGGAACGCCGTCGCTTCGCGGTCAAGATCGCCGATCTGATCTGGCTCGATCCGACCGGCGGCATCCCGGTTGTGACGCTGATCGACAGCGAGCAGGGCGTTTCGGGCGACTTCATCGTGGCGCGCTACCAGGTCGATCTTGAGACCGAAATCACCACCCTCGAACTGTTCGGATAGAAGATGGCCAATGCATGGATCATCAAGCCGCAGGCATTGTCGGCGGTGTCGCTGGTCAGCGGCACCACGACGGTGCTGGGCGCGCCGACCAATCTCGGCAACGACTTCGCCGGAGTGATCTGGCGTAGCAATACCGCCGCGTCGAGCGTGTCGCTGATCTTCGACATGGGCGCCGACGTGACGATCGACACGATGGCGCTGTTCGGCATCCTGGGGCCGCCGACAGGCGCGCAGATGCAGATCCGCGCGGCGACAGGCGCGCAGGGCTCTGCGTTCAGCGGCGGCGTCGGCACCGGGGCCAATCAATATTGGCAGAGCGTTGCTGAAAATCTCTATGCCGGCACGGTCGTCCCGACCGCGGCGCGGCGGATGGCGTTGTGGTCAGCGCCGGCCGTCAGCGGCCCGCCCGCTTCGCGCTACTGGATGCTGATCGTCAGCAGCCTTTCGACCAACTATGTGCAACTCGCGCGCGCGGTGTTCGGCAAGCGCTTCGTGCCGACCCGCAATTTCGTCTATGGCGGGGCCTTCGGCGTACGCGACTTCGGATCGACCGCCTTTTCCAACCGCGCGGTGCCGTTGACGCGCAAGGCGCCAAAGCAGCGCACGATCGCGATCGGCTTCGCGAACCTCTACCGCGACGAAGTCGAAGCGACGGTGCAACCGCTGCTGGAAGCGATCGGCGGGACCGATTGCATCGCGCTGGTGACCGATCCCGCGGCGAACGCCCAGCGCGAGAACCGCATGTATTTCGGTACATTGGGGGGTGAGCTGGGGACGATCTGGCGCGTCGCCAACGGCCATGAATGGCGCGTGACCCTGTTGAGCCGCTTCTGACATGGGCCAAAGCTGATGGACGTGCTTGTCCAGATCGACGCATGGGACCCGGTCGCGGCGGCGACGGTCACGATAACTGCGGCGAGCATCGACGATGACCGGGTGTGCCACCTCAATGGCGTGACCTGGTGGCCCGCGCTCGCGCGTCTGCCCGCGCTTGGCTATGATTTCTTCGGCGGCGATTTCGACAGCCGCCAGATCCAGGCGCCGGCTTCGGGCATCGCGCTTTCGGTTGCGCCATGGCCCAATTTCGCGCGCTACATCTTCGCCAACGCGCCCTTCCAGCTGTGGACGGGCAAGGCCGGCGATGCATGGGGCAGCTGGACGCTGCGGTTCAGCGGCCGTGTCAGCGAGCAACCGCAGATAGCGGACGGGATCGCGGACCTTACTTTCGGCGTCGATGCGCGCTGGCTGGATGCGCCGCTGCTGCCGACATATCTGGGTACCGGCGGCGCCGAAGGGCTCGCCTCGCAAAAGGGGCAGGCGAAGCCGCTGGCGATCGGTGCGCCGCGCTTCATTTCGGGCGTGCTGATCGATCCGACCAACACGGTGATCCAACTGAGCTCGGCGGGATCGATCCAAGGCGTTTCGGTGGCCTTCGACGCGCTGACGCGCTTCCCGGCATCGGTGGGCGACTATGCGAGCTATGCGGCATTGGTTGCGGCGACGATCTCGGCGGGCAATTTCGCCACGTCCCTGGCTGCGGGAATGGTGCGCCACGGCGCGCCGCTCGCTGGCCAGCAAAGCTATCATATCGATGGCGACAATAGCGGCACCGATGGCTGGGCGCGCCTGCCAGGCGATGTAATCCGGCGGCTGGCGATCCTGTCCGGCGGAACCGGCAAGATCAACGACGCGTCGCTCGACACGCTTAATAGCGCGCGCCCCTGGCCGCTTTCGCTCTATGTCGACAGCCAAACGACAGCGCGCGACATGGTGCAGCGCATCGCGGTCAGCGTCAACGCGGTCGCGGGTGTGACGTGGCTGGGGCAATTGTTCGCGGCGCCGGTGCCGAAGCCGCAGCCGGTGAACATCCTTTACGGCACGACGCGGCCGATCTTCGGCGGCACGAACGCGCAGATGAATGGTCCGGCGCTCATAGGCGCGCCGCAGCTGACCTTGCAGGCCGACGGCAGCGATCTGCCGCCGGTCGCGTCAGTCGAACAGGTTCCGATCGGGACGCCGTTCTGGCGCCTCGCGCTCACAGCCGAGCGCACATGGACGGTGCATAGTCAAAGTGAAGTCGCGCCATAACGCTCAAGTAATCGTCAAATATTCATCGCTTCAATCAAGGATAGAAAATGGTTGATCTTGCAGTCGGTACGGGCGCGATCGCGTCCGCGGGCAATCTGACTGGCGCCGAAGCATGGGCATTGCTTCAGAGCGGCGTGGCAAAAGAGGTTAGCGCGGATCGCTTTCCCTTCTATAACGGTACGGACTATCTCCTAAGCCAGAGCAGCCCGAGCATTCGCTGGAATAGCGGCGGGCCAGCGATCAAGAGCACATCGGCTAATCGGCTCGGGGTGTATAATGACGGGACGACGAACGAGCGCATAAGTATTCAGTCCACCGGCCGGATCAGTATGGCGGGACTTCGCGCGATCGGCATCGCGGACATCCAGGGCAGCGGTAATGTGCGTGTGATGGCGGGCGCGGCGGGCGGCTATGCGCTCAGCACCTACGATACGCAGGATTATACCGCGGTTCAATTCGTGCGCGATGTCGCTGGCACGCCGACGCAGAACGGCCTGATCTCGGTAGGGCTGTCGTCCACTGCATACACGACGACATCGGACTATCGGCAAAAGGAAAATATTACCCCCCTTACCGATGCGCTGCAGCGCCTCCGCAAGATCCCGGTCCATCGGTTCAACTTCAAGGTGTCGCCGGACCGCAGGGTTGACGGCTTCCTTGCGCATGAGTTGGCCGAGATCGTGCCGGAAGCAGTCATCGGGGAAAGGGACGCGGAAGAGGAAATCGGAACCGCGCTGGTCTATGCGCGCGATGATCAGGGCCGCTTCATCCTCGGCGAGGCCATTGAGATCAATGGCATTCCGGAACATGAGGTTCCCGACGGTGCGAGCTGGACCCGCACCGGGACGCGGCTGGTGCTTCAGAGTGTCGATCAGTCGAAGATCGTGCCGTTGCTGGTGGCGGCTGTGCAAGAGCTGACAACCAAGGTTGAAGCGCTTGAGGCGCAGCTTGCCCAATGAGCACCGGCTTTTCGGTGCCGTGGTCGGCGATCGGTTCGTTTGTGCTTGGCGGCGGGGGAACGGCCTTCCTGGTCAAGCTGTGGGATCATCGCCGGCGCAAGCGGGCGCAGAGCGACAGCGTCGCGCTTGACCTGGTCCAAGCGCAGGCGAAGCGGATCGATGATCTTGAGGCGCAGCATGGCGCATGCCAGCTGGAGATCGCGGCGCTGCATCAGCGCTATTCGGACATGCACGCCGATCTCGAAGCGCTGCTGCTGGCGATCGAGCTGGCACCGGAGAAGGCGGCCGAAGCGGTCGCGAAGATCCGGGGCAAGGGCAAGCTCAAGCTGGCGTCGGCGCGCGAGGCCGGTCAGATCGCGCAGTCCAGCGATCATGTCCGCGAACATGTCAACGCACCGCTCGCGACCGCGAAAGCCGTGCGCACCGCAACTATTCCCAAAGACTAGGAAAAGGAAGAAATCATGGCCAACATCGCCTTTAATATCGCCAAGGGACGGGCGGTAGAACTCTACAATCGGGTCAAATCGAACGACCCAGCCAACAGCGCGCTAATCATCGTCCCGATCGAAACCTCGGGGCTGGAAAGCGACGCCACGCTGATCGACAAGGAGGATCTGGCGGCGGTACTGTCGGGCACGACAAACGAGCAGACGACGATGGGCCGAAAGACGCTGACGGACAGCGATCTGGCGGCGTTTCCTGCACCGGATCACGCCAACAACCGTTACGATATCTCGCTGCCGACCACGACCTGGGCGGGGGCGAGCGGCAACGCGATCAGCAAATTGCTGGTCTGTTACGATCCGGACACCACCGCCGGAACCGATTCGTCGATCATCCCTGTCAGCCTGTTCGACTTCGCGCAGACGCCGTCCGGCGCTGACATCCAGATGACCGGTGCCGTTTTCTACCGCGCGTCCTGATCCAGGGCGGATAGGCCATGGCGCTCTCGATCTCCAACCTCGGTGCCGGCCACGCCAACAGCACGAACAGCGGGACGAAGAGCCTTACGGCGACGCCGTCGAGCGCGGGCCGGCTGATCGTCGTCTTCACCGGCCACACGGGCTATTCCGGCTCGACCGCCCCGACCGACGACCAGGGCGGCACCTATTCGCTGATCTGTGGCGCCGTGAAGAACGGCAGCGCCGACAAGTTGGAGGCGTGGGTCCGCGACCAACTCTCGCCGGCGGTATCGATGACGATCACACATGCGCCGGGGGGCACGAGTGGCGGCTTCATCGCGGCGCAGCAGGTCAATAATATCAGCAAGGCGGGCCTGGACGCGATCGTCCAATATGCGACGGAGGATAACCAGAGCGCGGGCACGCCGGCGCCGACGTTCGGCGCAGCGGCGCAGAGCGCAAACGGCATCCTCGGGGTGCTGTTCAATGCCACCAATCCTTCGGGGATGACGGCGCCTTCCGGCTATACCGAGAGCTTCGACAGCGGCTATTCGAGCCCCACCACGGGTTATGAGGTTGCCCGACGCAACTCGGGTGAGACGGGCACGGCGATCAGCTGGGGAAGTTCCTCAGCCTCGGTGTTCTGCTCGATCGTGCTTGAGATCGACGCAAGCCAGGGCGGCCCGGCTGGACGTGCCGACGAAACCGATGCCGCGCTTGCGCTGGCGGCGGTACAGAGCACAGCGGCCGGGCTGGCGAGCGGATCGGAAACCGCCCTCGCTCTGGCGGCGGTCCAGATCGCGGGCGTCGGGCGCGCTGATGAAAGCGACAGCGCGCTGGCGCTCTCGACCGGGCAGGGCGGCGTCGCCGGGCTGGCGGAAGAGAGCGATGCAAGCCTTGCGCTGGCGGCCGTGCAGGCCCTTGCAGCGGGACTGGCGAGCGCGACGGATAGCGCCGCGGCGCTCGGATCGGCCCGCCCCGTCGGATCAGCTGGCGAGACGGACGCCGCGCTCGCGCTGGCGGCTGTCCAGGCCGCTGCCGTCGGGCTCTCGACCGAAGCCGACAGCGGTTTCGCGCTGGCGGGGGTGCAGCGCGCCGCCGTCGGACTGGCGACCGAAACGGGAAGCACCCTCGCGCTGGGCGGCGTGCAGATTCGCGCGGCCGCGCTCGCTGGAACATCGGATATCGCGTTGGCGCTTGCGGCGGTCCAGATCGGCGACGCCGGGCTGGCGAGCGAAGCCGACAGCGCGCTGGCGTTGCCGTCCACGCTGGGGGGGGCCGCCGGGCGTGCCGACGAAAGCGATGCCGCGCTGGCGCTGGTGGCGGTCCAGATCCGCGCGGCCGGGCTTGTGGTCGAAACCGACAGCGCCCTGGCGCTTGCCGCGGTCCAACTTGTCGCCGTCGGGCTGGCGGCGGTCAATGACAATGCGCTGGCGCTGGGCAGCGCGTCGCCGGCCGGGCTCAGCAGCGAGACGGACTTCGCGCTCGCATTGACGGGCGGCGGGACCGTGGAACCGCTGCCCGAGCGCCGCCACCGGCCGAATACCTGGCGCGATCGAAAATGGGTGAAGGATCGGCTTCACCCGTGGCGGCCGCAATCGGGGGTGCTCGGCTGGTAGCCGCGCGCGCTGACGCTCAATTTTTTCAACGGGAGACAGATATGCAAAGCGCCATAGGCTGGCCGCTCGCCCGGAATCGCATCCGGCGCGGGGCGGTCTCGAACACCTTCGGCATGGTACGGCACCAGGCCAATGGTGCGCCGCGCGCGCATCAGGGCTGGGATTTCGAGGCGCCGATCGGCACGGCCTGCTTTGCCATCGCCGATGGGCGGGTCGCGCTGATCTATGACAGCAAGGATTATGGCCGGGTTGCCGTGCTGTCCTTCCTGTTCGAAGGGCGCGAGCTGTTCGCCGCCTATGCGCATCTGAGCGCAGTCGAAGTGGCGCAGGGCGAGGCGGTTCGAAAAGGCCAGTGCATCGCGCTGACCGGCGACAGCGGCAACGCGCGTGGGATGACCGGGCCGGATCTCCATCTGCATTTCGAGATCCGTACCGAGCCGCGGCCGGGGCGCGGGCTCGCGGGGCGGCTCAGTCCGTTGCACGTCTTCGGCGAAGTGCCGCTGAAAAAGGCGATCGAGGCATGAGTGTCGGTCCGGGGCGCACGCTCAATGCGGCCGAAGCGGAAGCCTATCTCGGCGGCGACTTCATGGCGCTGTTTCGGCAGCAACTCATGCTTGTGATGCTCGATCGGTTGGGCGGCGAAGTGACGATCCCGGTCGCCGAGGTCGATGCCACGGGCCGTTTCACCATGAGCATGGATGTCAACCAGCTCGCCGGGACCTTCACCCTGAAGCTTGGGAAGAAGCAATGATCCCGGTTTTTCAGACCTTCACTGTCGCGAACGATGGTGCCGGCAATTGCTTCAACGCTTGTGTCGCCTCGATCCTGGAAATGCCGCTGCGTGATGTGTGCCAAGTGCTTCCGTCCTTCGAAGGGGATTATTGGCGCGAATGGGAAATCTGGCTGGCGAGCCGCAATCTGGAAATCAATCTGCGTCCATTGAGCGAGGGGCCGCCTAAAGGCTTTGCTATCGCAACCGGATATGGCGGTCGCGTCTATCCCGAAGGCCATGCCCGCGCGGGGCGGCCCATTCGACACGCGGCCGTCGTCTTCAACGGGCAGCTGATTCATGACCCTTTCCCCGGCGCCGAAAGCTTCGACGGGGTTGAGTATTATTGGACGCTCGATCCTATGAACGCGATCGTCGCCTGATCAATCGCCGCGCAACTCGGCTTCGGCCGGTGCGGGATCGGCCTCAGCATGCCGAATAACTGCCTTCCTCTCTGAAAAGGACATGATGATGATAGACTGGATAATTGCGCGGCTGCGTGAGCCTTCAACCTATGCCGGCCTGGCCGGGCTTGCCGCTGCGGTCGGATTGTCGGACCCGCAATGGCAGGCGATTTCCGTCGCCGTGATGGGCGTTGCGGGCCTGCTCGCGGTGTTCATCCATGAGCGCACGCCGGAAGCCTGATGCTGGCGAAGCTTGTCACGGGGGCGGGCGCCATCGCGCTCGCCCTCTTTCTCGCCTGGATGTACGGCAACGCGCGCTATGACGCCGGCAAGCTGGCCGAGCGGGATGCGTGGCACGTCGCCTCGATCGATGCCGAACGGCAGCGCGGCGACGAACGGATCGCCGACTATGCGAGGGGTGCCGCTGCTGTCGGCCATTATGCCGATCAGGTCGGCGCACTCGCGGCCTCCGCGCTCAAATCTCAGATGACTGTGAGGGATTATGCTCAAACCGCTGCTGGGCGCGTGCAGTGCCTTTCTGCTGACCGGGTGCTTGGGATTGACGCGGACGCCGCCGGCCTCGGTTTCTTCACGCCCTCAACCGCCCCAGGCCGTGACGGAACGCTGCACGCGGACGCCGATCGCGCGCAACCCTGACGGTTCGCTGGCGAGCTGGCAGGCCGAACAGGCGCTTCGCGCCCGCGATCGCGACCTGAAGGCTTGCGACGACAAGCGCCAGCTCGCGGTCGATGCCTGGCCGAACTGATTTTTCACCGAAAGGACTATTGATGCGAAGATATATGATGCTGGCCGCGATCGTCGCGGCCGCGCTGCTGCCCGCTGCCCCTGCGCTTGCCGACAAGGCCGCTGATGCGCGCTACATCCTGGCGCATCCCGAGAAGAATTACAGCGCCGATCAGGTAGCCTGGGCGAAGTCCTATCTGGCACCGATCGCGCCCGCGCCTGTCGCCGCCGTGGAAGCTCCCGCGCCCGCGCCGGCGGCCAGGGTGGTTTCCGGTCAGACGGCACTGCTGAACCTGCTTTCGGGTGCGAAGGGCGGCGAAACCTTCGCGCTCGCGCCTGGCGGCTACAGCGCCAATATCAGCGGCATCCGCAAGTCGCCGCCGGTGATCCTGATCGGCCAGCCCGGCGTCAAATTCTCGGCCGGTGTGATCAAGAATGCGGCGGGTCTCACCTTTCGCGGCATTCGGTTCGCCGGGTCGGCGGGAATGGCGCCGGGCCAGGCGGTGGTGCGGCTGGAAAACAGCGAGGCGATCAGCTTCGAAGATGGCGAATTCGACGGGGTCGATCACACCGGCACTGCCGTTTTCGGCCGAACCGCCGACAATCGCAATATCCGCATCGCCGGCAACAGCATCAGCGATCTGAGCCGGGGCGTCGTCTTCTATGGCGGCGCGGGCATCCGGACCGAAGGCAATGCCTTTTCAGGGATAGGTGATGACTGCATCGATTATTCGAACCTGACGCCCTATGGCGCTATCCGCAACACGATCAGCCGCAACACCGCGCGCAACAGCTTCTACAATCCGGGCAGCCACCGCGATTTCGCGCAGCTGATGGCGAATCGCGGGCTGGACGTGGTGGCGAACGATCTCTGGTTTGATGGGCAGGCGATCAACGATTTCGGATCGCCGAAGTCAAACCTCGATCTCAATGTGATCGGCAACGTCGTGCGGATGATCAGCTATAACAATGCGATCCGGTTCGACCTGCCGGGCACCACCGGCGCGGCGAACGACAATCAGGTCACCTCGGGCAAGGTCAAGGCGACCATGCGCATTCCCGCCACGATGACCAAGCGGGGCAACACGATCGACGGCAAGCCTTACTGATCAGGCTGGCGTTCGCAGTGCCGCGCGCGCCGCATCCGAGAGGAAGCGCGAGCGGTTGCCCGCGACGCGATCGATCGCGGCCAGCAAGCCTTCGTCGAGCATGACGTTGACCCTGACGGCCTTGCCGGGACGCTCTGCCCGAACGAGGATGCGCGCGACTTCGTCCACTTCCGGATCGGCCTCGATCGCATCAAGCTCGGATGGATCGGCGAGCTTATCGCCATGTTCGGCCGAAACGAGCAAATGACCGTCAAGGGCCTGCTCGGCGTTGCGCGCGGCTTCCTGTACGGTGGCGCCAGCTGAGGCGCAGCCGGGAAGATCCGGGAAAAACACGCTGTATCCGTCGGCTGCGCGTTCGACGATCGCTGGATAAAAAACGGTGGCCATTACTGCCTCCTGTGTGGTGGTTACATTGGGGCGGGCTCTTATCTGAGCTTCACCCCGCTTTGCTTCTCGATACTCTTGAGCGTCCCGATCGCCATGTCCGCCTTCGGGTGCGGAACGGTGACTGTGCCGCCCTTGGTATGGTGCCGGAATTGCTTGTGGCTTCCGGACTGGCGAACCTCGAACCATCCATCTTTTTCGATCTTCTTGATGACTTCGCCGCTACGCATCTTGCCGCCCTTTCGATACACATCATATACACACTCACGGAAGCGCGCGCAAGCCAAATCTACACACTAGCTACACATTAACTGCACCGACCAAGCTAAGGATTTTTTAACCCATGGTGGTTTCTGGCGCAGATTTCCGTGCACCACTACCGGCCACATTTTGGATAAGCGCCATTGATTCTAGGGCAGATTTCCTGTCCACGGCGAAAACACGGGTTCGAGTCCCGTTGGGGTCACCAGCCGCAGAAATCCGTGGGTATAGGTAAGCGGCACTGCCGCAGTTTAACCCACCTTGGCGATCTGATTTAACCCACCCAATTGAATGAGGGTGCCGGAGCGGACGCTTTCGGCCGCTGTCTTGGCGATCATCAGCGCCCTCGCCCGCTTGCCATAATGGCGCACCATCTTAGGCGACATGCCGAGCATCGAGCCGATCTGATTGTCGCTCAAGCCCAGCTCCAAAAGGTAGCAGCAGGCATTCTTGCGAAGGCCGTGAAGCACGAAATCGGTGTCCGGTTTGACCGTCTCGCGTGCGACCATGTCGGCGATCACTTCCTGCACCGCCTCATGCGCCATCAGGGCGCGGATGCGGCTTTGCACGGCGCCAGTGGTGCCGAACGGCTTGCCTTGGCGATCATAGACGAGTGTGACCGACCGGCGCGGAAGCCGTGCCAGCTCTTCCTTCCAGAGTGGATGCAAGGGGATCGAGACGGGAACGCCTGTCTTCTGCTGCTCGAACGACATGATATCGTCCTGGATCCAGCCATATTGCATCCGGATGATATCGCTGTTGCGCTGGCCCGAGCATAGCGCGGTTGCGACCAGCATCCGCGTCATGGGCGTGGCAACCTCGAAGGCGACGCGCAGCAGATCGGCCGGCCATGGCTCATATTCGCCGATCGCCAGCGCCTTGATCCCGGCCGCCGGGTTGTGCGCGATCCAATCGATCTTGCACGCGTGACCCATCAGGAGGCGGAAGACGGTCAGCCAGTTATTGGCCTTTCCCGGCGTCTCGGCCATGGTGTCGCGCATCTTATAGACGTGCGCAGGCCGGACCTGCTTGACCAGGCGGTGGCCGTGCTTCTCGCCGATCATGTCGAGATAGCGCAGATAGTTGGACACGGTCTCGCTGCTTTCGACATTCTTGAATTCGGCGCTGCCGCGGAAATCCTCGATCAGCGCGCCGATGCTTTCAGGCACTGGCGGCAGGCGTTCGGGCACGGCCTGGGGCTCATGCAGCGCCTTATAGGTTGGCCAGAATTCGGGATCGTCGAGCGCCGGCAGGCGATGATAGACGCGCTTCCCGCCGACGCGGTGACGGTAATAATTGAGCCCCTGCGATATGTAGAGGTTGGGAATCAAAGGTCGGCCCATGTGTCGATCTCGCGCGCTGCCGGGGCGCGAGACTGTTGCAGGCCGGAACGCAGGTCAAGGGTGGCGTCGATCGCACAGCGATCCCAGGCCACGCGGCTGTCATCTTCCTCGCGCAGCGCGGCCGGATAGACCTTGCGCTTGACGCGATCGAGGAAGAGCGACCGGCTGATGCCGAGATAGAGCGCGGCCGTGTCCGCATCCATCAGGCGCGGCCAATCGGGCAGCATGGCGAGGCGTTCGTGTTTCATGCGCTCACGCCGTCCGCTCTTGGCTGTCGGACTTTTCAACGAGGGGATACGCGGCATCCCATTGTTCGATCATCCGACGGATCTCCGGGATGATCTCCGCCATGGCGCGGCCTTTCTGCCATTCCCCCCAGTGTGGTATGGTGCACACCAATATCAGGTTTAGTCTCCAATATGCGCACCCGGTTATCGGTTCGCATGGAAGAGGGTATCCTAGCCTGTCGATATCGCGCCCGCGCTGCGTGGCCATCATGTTCACGCCATATCCCCTTCGACTTCGTCGGCCCAGCCGCGATTATCGTTTGCCGGCGTCATGCCGCTTCCTTCAGCGCCGCAGCGGCGCGCTCGGCGGCGATCCTGGCGCGGAGCGCCAGCGTGGTTTCGGCGCAGCGGACGAAGTTGAACGGGCGCAGATATTGGGCGTGCAGCAGATCGATCGCGATCGCGCGTTGCTCGGCGGTGCGATCGCTCGGCTTGCTGTTCGCGAGCGCGCGTGCACGGCGGCCGGCGACGGTCAGTTCGGTTAGAATTTCGTCCAAGGTTGCGGCGGGCGCGTCCGCTGGGCGCGGCTCTGTCGTCACGAACATATGCACGTCGGCGGCGATCGCGCCCATGATGCGGATGCCGCGATCGGCATCGGCCCGGTCCATCTTTCCGGCTTCGACGCGCAAAGGAAAAGCGCGCGCCCGCTCGGCATGCATGTGCGCGGTGTAGCGCTGCAGCGATTCCCAATCCTCGCTGCAGAGGCGGTCAGTCTCTGGCGGCGCGTGGGACACGGTTTCCGGCGATCATGCTGTCGATGGACGCGTTGAGCTGTTTTTCGGCGTCGCGGAGGCGCTCATTTGCCGCCGAGCGGGCATCGAGCGCCGCGGTGACAAGAGCTTCCGCCGCCTGAGCGGCATCCCGCGCGCGGGCCACGTCGGCAACGATGGCGAGGAAGTCGGCGGGAGCGCTCATGACAGCAGCCAAGCGCTGAGCATCGGCAGGCCGCGGTTGATGGCAATCAGCACGGCGATGACGCTGACGCCGCCGACCAGGCCGCGCGCGACCGCGATCATGTCGTCGCGCACCGGCGCGAGCTGCTGCGGCCAGGGCTCGCGGGGCATCAACGTGCAGCCGCTTCGTACGCGCCCGCACCCATGGCGGCAAGCGCGGCGCGATCGGCGCGGGTATGCGCGCCGAGCGGCACCAGATCGGACAGCTCGACGGTGCGATCGATGGTGCTGCCATCGCGGGCGCGGCCAAACACCTTGAGGGTGCCGTTGGCGTTGCGCTGGATCACGCGGACCGTGACGCCCTCGGGCTTCACATGGGCGCGGCTGCCGGGATGCGGGAAAAGCGTTTCGGACTGAAGCATGGGAACCTCCTGTTCGGGTGACATCGAAATATGACACCTAAAGATGTCAGTCAAGTCAATGATGCACAAAAAGGTGTCGTTGCGTGTGACGCGACACCAGGGCAGGGTCTTCCAAGGGTGACACGATGAAAAAATGTCCGGCTTGCGCCGAGGAAATCCAGGACGATGCGCGGCTGTGCCGCTTTTGCGGGACCGACCTGTTACGCTATGGGCGGAAGAAAGGGTCGACGCTTAACGTGATCGCGCTGATCGTCGTCGTCGGCTTTGTCGCTCTCATGCTGTTCGGCCTGCTCGGGCCGAAGGCGCGCAGCCAGGCTGATGATGCAAAGATCAAGGTATCGAGTCGTGGCGACGGCCTCGAAGTCTCCAATGGAACCTTTCAACCCTTCACCGAATGCGAATGGACGCTCAACGGCGATTATGAGCTGACGGGATCAGCTGACGTGCTGGCCGGGACGACGACGGCGCCCTGGGCGATGTTCGTGCGCAGCGATGGAACGCGGTTCGAATCGCCAGCCATGGCGGCGCGATCGATCCATATTCATTGCAGCAGCCCGCGAACGCTGTCGATCTATCGCACCTGGGGCTGATCAGACGGCCATCAAATCCGACGGCGTCATGACGCGGTGGACGGCGCCGACCTCGCGGATATCGAGACGAAAAATGCCGGCAGGCTGAAACTGCTCCAGCTCGATATAATTGGCGGTTCGGCGGATCAGCCGCTTGATGACGGCCGTGACAAACTCGCTGCCTTCTTCGTCATGCCGCATCAGCTGAACGATCACATAATCGCCGAGCGACGCCGGCCGGCGGGGATCGACATAGATCGGCTCGCCCTGCTCATACCGCGGGGACATCGAATCGCCGACGATGTAGAGCCCGTAAACGTCATCACGGCCGACCAGCACAGGCGGCCGGCGCAGATAATCGACGACATCGCCGGGCTCGTATGTCGTCGTTGCGACCGTGATTGGGTGATCTCCATTGCGGCTCAGATCGTGGCCCTGGGCGGTGCCATAGACAGGCACGTCCCGCGGCAGCTCGCGCGGGCGAAAGGGCACAGGCGGCTCGCGCAGCTGGACATCCCTCGCAGGCTCGCGCTGCTCGACAATGCGGCCGCCCTTGGCGGCTTCGAACTGCGCGAGGGTGACGCCGACCGCGTCAAGGATGCGTTCGAGATTATCGGAGCGCGGCACCTTGCCGATTTTCAGATTATAGATTGCAGCGCGGCTGACGCCGGCTTTCTTGGCCCAATCCCGATCGGACAACCCATCGGGCCGGAAGCTGTCGACGATCCGAAACAGCTCGGAAACGTCAGGATTTTGCGACTTTTCTGACATGACACAAATATGGGCCAAATTGGTGTCATAGGTAATCGCACTTATAGGTGTCATTTCCTCTTGAAGTGAGATCTAAAGGTGTCTATCAGTTCTGCGCATGAACGCTCTCACCGACCATGCATTGATCGAACAGATCGACGGCTTTCTGGATCGCACGGGCATGAAACCGACGCGATTCGGGCGGCTCGCCACGGGTCAATCGCATCTCATTCAGACGCTTCGCGAAGGACGGTCGCCGTCGCTTCGCACCGCGAATCGCATCCTGGAATTCATGCGGCTGCATGAAGTGACCGAGCCTGAAGAGAACGCAAAGCAACTGAACCATGGCGCTGCTTCTAGCAGCATGGGGGCGACGGGATCATGATCGACGATAATCGTTTCGGGCGCGATCCTGTTGCCGTGCAGGCCGAAGTCTTCCGCATGTTCGTCGGCATCGGCAAGCGCATATCCAGCTGGGGCGCGCTCGCGGAAGCGAGCGGCGTGCCGGTATCCTCGCTGAAGAGCTACGCGCAGGGCACGACGATGCCGTATCCGGTCCTGCTCGCGCTGCTGCCGGTGCTGCCGACCGAAGCCGGCAACATGCTGATCGCGCCCTCGGGCTTCAAGCTGGCGCCGATCGCGCCCGACGATGCCAACTGGCATGAGCTGGGCGCCGAAGCCTCCATGCTGACCTTCGAAATCCTGGACGCCGAGAAAGACGGGCGAATCGACCATGTCGAAGGCGCCAAGCTGAAATCGCGCGCGCGGCGCCTGGTCGCCAAGGCCGTGGGAATGCTGAGCGATGACTGAGTGTCAGCGGGCCGCGCGACCTGTCGGCTGGCGTGTGCCGAGCGATGCCTTCCAGGCCATCGGCAAGTCCGAGGGGCCGGAGCTGCTGCGTGCCTGCGTGCTGTGCAGCTACAGCGGCAGCTACAGCGACGCCACGCGACTACAAAAGCTGAGCCTCGGTGCGCGATCGCTGGCCGAATGGCTGATGCGCGACAGCACCCGGCAGTGCGCGTTCGACGGGATCGAGGGCATCAGCCTTACCGATATCGACCGCATCCTGATCGGCGTGCTGCAGCCCGGCGACGCCATGTGCGAGATCATCGCGCGGGCGACCGACGGCTGCATTCTGCCGGACATGTTCGATCGGTTTCCGCCCACCTGGTACGGCATCGGCTTCGAAAGCGAATGCGAGGACGTGCCGCCGCCCCCAGGGACGGAGCTGGCGGCATCGGAGCTGCCGCGTCTTCCCCAACAGGAATTCTCGCCCGTCACGGTGCGGATGGACACGCTTGGCTCGATCGGCGCGGGGCCGATCGCCGAAGTGTGGCCGTTCGACGACGGGTTTTTCGTGAAGCTGCCCGGCCTGATCGCCGCGGTGGATCGCGGGACAGCATACGGGCTGCATGCGGCGCTGGGCAAGGCGCTGCACGTGGCTGACGGGAGCGCGCCGATCATCGGCGATGGGGGGATGCATGGGACTCTATCAGGCTGATTTCCGCGCCGTCCGCGCGTTCGCCCAGGGTGATGGTCCGGGCGAGCTGGTCTATGCGCGCGGGGCCGCGCTGCACGGGGGGCCGATCGCCGGCGCGGTGCGCGGGCTGATCGACGCCGGGGTGGTGCAGGCCAATTTCCGGCGCGGCGCCAGCGGCGAGGGCGAATATCTGATCACCCGACGGACCGCCATGGGCCGCGACGGGGCACGATTGCGCGCCGTGCGGCGCGGCGGGCCACGGCTGGATGAGATCGAACGCGCGGTGCTGCGGCTGCTGAAGCGCTACGCCCGCGCAGGGCAGGAGCTGCCGACCAACCGTTCCATAGCGGCGCGGTGCGGCTGCAAGAGCCGGCACGACGCGAGCTATCGCATCCGCAAGCTGGCCGGGTTCGGACTGATTGAGATCGAAACGATGGGCGAGACGCGCCTGGCAAAAATGCCGGCGCGAGTGGGAGAGGGCGAATGCAGTTCATTGCAGGATTGATCGTCGGCGCGATGCTGATGGTGTTGGGCGGTGCGGCGCTGATCACGGCGGCGGTTTTCAAGCATCAGGGGAAGCTGTGGTGAGCGCGTTCAAACCGATCGAAGGTGCCATCAGCCTGCACGGGCTCGGCTTCATACAAATCAAGCTGGAAGGTAACCAGCGCATGCATGTCTGGCATCCGGGACTGCCCCGCCGGAGATGTTTCGAACATTCGCAAATCCACGATCATCGGTTCGGCTTTCGGAGCCGCGTACTGATCGGCGAGCAGATCAACGTAACCCATGCCTTCGAAATCGTGGGGGACCGGGCTCTGACCACGCACATAGCCTATCTGCACGAAGGCGCGCGATCGAAGTTCGGCGGTCGGCCATGGCTGGCGCACCTTTGCTTGCGCCGCATTGGCGAGATCAGTCGGGAGACCGTTGCTGCCGGCGAAACATATTCAATGCTCCCCTATGTTTTCCATAGCACGCAACCCGGCGGGGATGGCCGTGTGGCTACCATCATGACGAAGACAAGCGAGGGCGAGTTTGGCGCGCATTCGGTATGTGCGGTCAACGTAGAGCCTGATGCTGACTTCGATCGCTTCCAGCTCAGCGAGGATGAATTGTGGCGCTTCGTTCGTGAGGTGTTGGCATGAGCATCCGGCTTCAAGACGCGGAGATCGAGGCGCTGTGCAAGGTGGTGAAGGCCGCACTTGAACGCGCCGGCGTGCCGGAGATCGGCGAAGTATTCACCGGGCCACGCCACAATGAAGTTGGGTTCGAGACAAAGGACGGCGGGCATGTCGTCTTGTCGATGCGGGGGGCTATATGATCAGTATAAGTAACGGCGACTTTCGGCGTGCAGTGGCGATCGCCGCGTCTGTTGTCGAAAAACGCACCACTATCCCGATCCTCTCGGGCGTTCGCTGCATAGCGAATGGCCATTTCGAGGCTTCGGGAACTGACCTGGACATGTTGCTGAAAGCGCGCACGGCACGCGGCGGCGAAGGCGAGGCGCGCTTCATGCTGCCGAACCCGCGGGCGCTGGTTGCCGCGATCGGTGCCGTCGGTGGGGCGGACATCGCCATCACGCCCGATGCGAACGCCGGCGTCGCGCTGGATGCGAATGGCTTCGTCGCCAAGTTCAGAAGCGACGCAGTCGGGTTTGTCGACGACTGGCCCGAGACCGGTTTCGCAATCGCTGAAGAAAGCTTCACGGCTACGCTAGGCGCCGACCATCTTCGCCAGCTCGCGCGACTGCAAAGCGCGATATCGACCGAAGAAACCCGCTATTATCTCAACGGCGTCCATATCCGCCACCTCGATGGCTGGACCTATCGCGCGGCCGCGACTGACGGGCACCGGCTGTTGGTCGCTGATCTGGCATGGCCGGATGCCGTCGGTACGCTGCCCGAAGAGGGCATCATCATCCCGCGGCGCGCGCTCGAAAGGCTCCTGGATCTCGGCAAGGGCGATCAGCCGGTGGCGCTGGTGGCCGGCCCTACCGTGCTGCTGAACGCGGTCGATAGCACCACGCCCGAAAAGCCGGCGGCGTGGCGATTTCGCTTCGCGGGCGAACAGCGCAAGATCGGCTGGGAACTAACGCTGAAGCTGATCGAGGGCAAATATCCCGATTATGCGCGCGTGATCCCGCAGAATTGCGGCCACAAAGCATTGATGGCAGCCGCGGATCTGAAACGCGCGGTGCGTGCCGTCTCGGCCGGCACGGAAAGCAAGCGCACGCCAGCCATGAAGTTCGTATTCGCCGCTGATCGGGTGACCGTTTCGGCTGAATGGCATGATTTTGGCGGATCGGCGTCGATCGATTTCCCATGCCAGCATGACCTGCCGCTGAATTTCACCGTCGGCTACAATGGCCGTTACTTGCTCGACATGCTCGACGCCATTCGCGGCAACGAACTGGCGTTCGGGATTACTGACACCACCGGCCCGGCCTTGATCCGTAACCCTAGCGACAGCGCCTTTTTCGGCGTGCTGATGCCGATGCGCGTTTGAGCAAACAATTAGTTGGAGAGTACCATGGGTACGGTTGTGGTTTGTGGGCCGCCTGCATGCGGCAAAACGCGAAACAGCGGGCACCTTTTGCGGATGTTTGGCGCTGCGGCTGTCGTGGATGGATGGGACGCCAAGCGGCACCGGTTGGAGCCGGACTGTGTTCATTTGACAACGTTATCGCGCGAGGCCGTTCAGCGGGCGGGCGTGAGTTGCAAAATCGTCAACTTCACTGATCTCAAGTTGCCAATAGATGCGCAGCGGGCGGATTACATGGCCTTCCACCATCCGCAAAGTAAAAGATGGTCATCCAGCGCCCCCGCGAAGCCTTACCTGCTTGAGGGGCGTTTAGGCGCAGGCTGCGCATAATGGCCGGTTCAGTGAATAAAGTCATCCTGGTCGGCAATCTTGGCCGCGATCCGGAATCGCGCAGCTTTCAGAGCGGCGGCAAGGTGGTGAACCTCCGCGTCGCCACGTCCGAAAGCTGGAAGGATCGCGCGACCGGCGAGCGGCGCGAAAAGACCGAGTGGCATTCGGTGGCCATCTTCAACGAAGGCATTGCGACTGCCGCCGAGCGTTACTTGCGCAAGGGCAGCAAGGTCTATCTCGAAGGCCAGCTGCAGACGCGCAAATGGACCGATCAGCAGGGCGTGGAGCGCTACACCACCGAAGTGGTGCTGCAGGGCTTCAACGCGAAGATGGTGCTGCTCGATCGTGCCGAGGGCGGCGATCGCAGCGCCGGCGCTGGAGCATCGTCGGGCGGTTCGAGCCGCCAGGATTTCGACCCCTTTGGCGGCGATCTCGATGATGATGTGCCCTTCTAGCTGACGACTTTCAGCGCGTGGGGACGCCGCCACGCGCGCCGATGATGGCGTGACACCCGGAGAGACGGACAATCCATTCACCCCGATTCCGGGAGCGATTTCGCGTGCCTGCAGCCTTAGACCAAGAGCCCGAGACGCCAGCGGCCATCCGGCCCTTCGTGCATGAGATCGTCGAAGCGGCCTGCGTCGCGTTCGACATCAGCCTGCGCGACGTAATGAGCGAGCGGCGGGATCGCGTCGCTGCGCGCGCCCGGCAGGCGGCGATGTTCCTCGCGAAGGAAATGACGCCGCTTTCCCTGCCGCAGATCGGCCGGTTGCTCAACCGCGACCATACCACCGTGATCCACGCTGCCAGGGTCATCCCCTTGCTGATCGCGGATGACGGGCTGCTGGCGGCGAAGGTGCGGCGCACGCGCCGCCTGGCAGCCTTGCGGGCCACCGTACGGAGGCAACGGCCTTGAGCGCGGTCTATGTCCTGCACTTCGAGCCGCCCTTCAAGCATGCGCGGCATTATGTCGGCTGGACCGATCAGGAAGATATCGCGGCGCGGCTTGACGAACATCTGAAGGGCCGGGGCTCGCGCCTGGTCAAGGCGGCCGTGGGCGCCGGCGTGAAGGTGGAAATCGCGCACGTCATCATTGGCGCTGACCGCAACTTCGAACGCAAGATCAAGAGAAGCACCGATGTCTGCCGCTGGTGCCGCCTCTGTGGCCGCAATGAACGCAAGGTTCCGAAGGTGGCGAAGTGATCGAGCGCGGTCCTGACGGATATCTCGTCAACCATTGGCCAACCCTCAGTGCGCCGGTGAGTGATGCAACGGGCCGGTTTCTTTCGTTGGGCGCTGGCGTGCAATCTAGCACGTTGGCCCTCATGGCTGCCCGAGGTGACATCGGCCCAATGCCCGATGCTGCCATATTTGCAGATACGGGCTGGGAGCCACCGGCCGTTCTCCGGCATTTGGATTGGTTAGAAACTCAGCTTCCATTTCCGGTCTATCGGGTTAGCTCGGGCAACATCCGAACGGCGATCGTCGAAGGTAAGAATAGCACCGGGCAGCGGTTCGCATCGGTCCCGTGGTTCATACGCAACCCCGATGGATCGAAAGGCATGGGTAAGCGCCAGTGCACCAAGGATTTTAAATTGGTGCCGATCAAGCGAAAGGTGCGCGAGCTGATTGGCTACCTGCCTCGGCAGCGTATCTCTGCTGGCATACGCGTCGAACAGTGGATTGGGATTTCGACCGATGAAGTAGTGAGAATGAAGCCTTCCTTTGATCGATGGACAATCAATCGCTGGCCTTTGATCGAAGCGAATATGGATAGAAACGCGTGCCTTAAGTATTTGGAAGAAAGACAATACCCAACTCCGCCTAAATCTGCCTGCATAGGCTGCCCCTTCCATACAAATGCAATGTGGCGCGCGATGCGAGATGAGGCGCCAGCGGATTTCGCTGATGCGGTGTTGATCGATCGTGCGCTGCGCGAGGGCCAGTTCTATAAGATGCGTGGCCGTGAATACATGCACAGCTCCCTGCTGCCACTTGATGAAGCACCCCTAAACGACGTTGATCCCGACCAGCTTGGCTTCGACCTCGACTGTCAAGGGATGTGCGGGAATTGAACGCTCCGACCATTCCATCGCCAATGGGATCGGCAGCGCTGCAATATGCGCGGGCGGGCTGGCCTGTGTTCCCGTGCCGCGAAAGCGACGGTGCGCCCTACACCAACGCCAAGGGCGAAGAGAAGATTCCGCGCTGCAAGTCGCCTTATGTCGGCAATGGCGTGAAGGATGCCACCACGGACGAAGCGGTCATCACCGAATGGTGGCGGCGCTGGCCGAACGCGCAGATCGGCGCCGCCATGGGGCGCAACGGGCTCTTCGCGCTCGATTTCGATCCGCGCGTCGACCAGGAGACCGGCGAAGTCTGGACGCTCGAAAGCCTGAAGGCCAATCTTGAAGCGATGCTCGGCTGTCCGGTTCCGGTCAGCCTGGTGGCCGTGACGCCCTCGGGCGGGGTGCATGTCTATCTGAAGCAACCGCGCGACGATGCCGGCGAGATCCGCAACCGCGGCGTGCTGCCCGATCATGTCGACGTGCGCGGCCGTGGCGGTTACGTCATCGCGCCGCCCAGCAACAGCCTCGGCGGCGAGAATGCGGCCGCAGGGCGCTATCGCTGGCTGGCTGGTCGCCAGGATATCGAGCCGGCCGAAGCGCCGGCCTCGCTGATCGAGATCCTTCGCCTTTCAAGCAAGGCGGCCGTGATCGAGCTGCTGCGCGGCCGCGGGCATGGTGACGATCTGTTCGATCGGCTTTGGACGAAATGGCCGAAGAGCGCTGCAGCGCAGCCCGCGCCAGGCGCGCAGGCGCAGCGGCCGACGATCGTCCCCGATGCCAATGAGGCGGTGCGCGCCTATGCGTTGAAGGCGCTCGATCGCGAGATCGCGGAGCTGCGCGGTTCGGTCCAGGGCACGCGCAACAATAATCTGAACGCGTCATCCTACGCGCTGGGCCAGCTGGTCGGCGCCGGCGCGCTCGACGAAGCGATCGCGCGGACGATGCTTGAAGCTGTCGCGCGCGAATGGCCGGATTTCACCAAAAGCCAGGGCACGATTGAAAACGGCCTTAGCGCGGGCATCGCCGTGCCCCGCGATCTCAGCGAGGTGCGCGAGAATGCCGAGCGGCGTGCCGAGAACGCCCAGCGCCGCGCCGCATCGGGCGGCAGCTTCGGCAGTGGCTGGCGTGATTTCGCCCCGCCTCCCGACGAGGCTCCGGCCGCGTCCGCCCCGCACCCCGCTGCGGCGGTGCCGCAAGCAACGGCAAGCTTCCAATCCGGAAGGGTGGAACGTCTCTCCGATCAGCCGGTGGCGGTGCGGGGACGGCTGAAGGCCGTGGCGGCGAAATGGCTGGAAAAGCGCATTGCCGGCACCGTGGACGCGCTCGACACGGCCGACAGCAAGGCCGACCTGGTGAAAAAGCTCGCTTTCACCATCGGCCTCCGCGTTGGCGCCGGCCTGGTCGACGAAACGGCCGCCATGCTGGCGCTGGACGATAAGTTCGGCTTCGTCGACGGGCTCGATCCGAACGACGTGAAAGCATCGCTCCAAGCTGGCGCGCAGAAGCCGCTCGACCTTGGTCCGATGCTCATCATGATGCGATGCGCGGGCTATCCTTTGACGGATCTCGGCAATGCCGAACGGTTCCGCGAGCGCTACGGCCGCGATTTCCGCTACACCACGGCCAAGGGCTGGCTGAAATGGGACGGGCGCCGCTGGAAGGTGCTCGATCAGGAGAAGGACAAAGCGCCGGCCGAAGTGAAGGCGGCCGTCCACGATACCATCCGCGCCATCCAGCAAGAGGGCTGGTTCGTGCGCGATACCGGCTTCCAGGACGAAGATAATCCGTATGGCATGGATGAGCTGATCCTGGTCGGCAAATCCAACAGCACGACGCAAAGCGCACTGCTGCGCAAATGGGGGCGCACGTCGGAATCGTCGGGCAAGCTGGGGTGCATCGCCGGCCTGGCCGAACGCTGGCTGACGGTGCTGATCACGGATTTCGATCAAAATCCGATGATGCTCAATTGCGAGAACGGCACGCTGCATTTCATTCGGCCGGATGATCGCGGCTCCGGCCGGGTCGAGCTGCATCCGCACAATCGCGAAGACATGCTGACGAAGATGGCAGCCTGCGCCTATGATCCTGACGCCAAGGCGCCGGAATTCGAAAAGCTGGTGCACTGGGCGCAGCCGAAGGCCGATCGCCGCCGCTACCTGCAGCAATGGGCCGGTTACAACATGACCGGCGAGATGGGCGCGCAGATCTTCCATATCTGGTGGGGGCCGACGGCCGCCAACGGCAAATCGACCGTCGGCAACCAGCTGCGCGAAGCCGTGGGCGACTATGGCGATATTACCAATGTCGAAACCTTCCTGGACGAAGGCCAGAAGAAACGCGGCGACCAGGCCACGCCCGATATCGTGCGCCTGCCCGGCGTGCGTTTCCTGACCTCGGGCGAGCCGCCAAAGGGCGCGAAGATCAACGAAGCCTTGATCAACAGCGTGACGGGCGGCGATCCGATGCTGGCACGCGATAACTTCCGCAGCTTCTTCCGCTTCTCGCCATCGTTCAAATGGACATTGTGGTGCAACGCCAAGCCCGAAATTCCGAAGGGCACCGAGGGCATCTGGCGGCGCGTCAAGGTGTTGCTATGGGAATCGCACCTGGAGCCGCACGAGCGCGACGAAACGCTGCCGTCGCGCCTGCGCAAGGAATATGCCGGCACGCTCGCCTGGATGGTGCGCGGGCTGATCGACTGGATGGACAACGGCTTCACTGAGCCTGACGACGTGAAGGCGCAGAGCGAAGCCTATCGGGCCGACAGCGACCCGCTCGCTAGCTTCCTGCGCATGTGCACTGTCGAAGATCCGCAATCGCGCGTGCAGTCCAGCCACCTTTACGAAGTCTTCTGCGCCTGGGCCAAGGCCGCCGGCGAGGCCGAGTGGCGGCAGAAGGGCTTCAGCCAGGCGATGAAGGATCGCGGCTTCGACAACAAACAGTCGAACGGGATGCAATGGCTCGGGCTGCGCCTGGTCAAGCAGGTGGCCGACTTCATCGACAGCGAGGGCAAGGTGGTGACGATGGCGGCCGATCAGCCGCCACCTGATCGAAGGCAGGCGCGCGACCCCTTTGACCCCGTCGACGATGACGAGGTGATTTGATCCTTCCGTTTTGGAAGGGTGGCGGAAGGATGTC
>Ga0065707_10000490_pt1 | contig 35780 bp, 20 predicted proteins | sample SwiRhicommuniRL3_FD_59094 | JGI IMG/M metagenome (GOLD analysis project Ga0065707, IMG submission 59094) | Switchgrass rhizosphere bacterial communities from Rose Lake, Michigan, USA - RL3 v2 (version 2) | ecosystem: Host-associated > Plants > Roots > Rhizosphere > Soil | place: East Lansing...
CGCATCAAACCGGACAATAAGCCCACGGACGTCTCCGGACATGGCACCGCCTGTGCAGGGATTATCCATTCCATCGCGCCGGAAGCGGAGCTCTATAGCGTGCGCGTGCTCGGACGCAACATGGGTGGGCGCGCCATTCAGTTTGCAGCTGGTTTGGATTGGGCAATCGAAAACGATATGCAGATTGTCAACCTGAGTCTGAGCACCTCGCTTGAGGAATTTTTCGGTCTTTTCCATGACCTGGCAGACCAGGCCTATTTCAAGAACATGAATCTGGTTTCCGCAGTGAATAACATTCCTGAACCCAGTTATCCGTCCTTGTATTCATCCGTGATCTCGGTTGCCGCGCATGAAGGCAAGGATCCGTTTACCTATTACTATAATGTGAATCCGCCGGTCGAATTTGGCGCACCTGGCATTGACGTGGAAGTTGCCTGGAACAGAAAGCAATTCCTTACTTGTACCGGTAATAGTTTCGCGGCGCCGCATCTCACGGGAATCACCGCACTCATCCGTGCGAAGCATCCTGAGCTAACCCCTTTCCAGGTCAAGACTGTGTTGCTCTCGTGTGCAGCAAATACGAAACGACAGAACAAATAATGATTCGCGATCTCGAGAATATGATCACAGAACCTGCCCGACTCGCTTGGGAGAAGAGCGCTTGACGACCACCCGACGCCCATCCAGCTCCCCGTTTGCCGTTTTTCGGAACCGAAATTTTTCCTTGCTCTGGACCGGTCAACTCATCTCCACGATGGGTAGCGCGTTGACCTCCCTCGCCGCCTCGATCTACATCTACCGCCTGACAGGTTCCGCCCTCAGTGTGGGGCTCATGCTGATGGCAACGGCCGCACCCAGCCTTTTTGTTGGACTCTTTGCCGGCGTATTTGTGGACCGCTATGATCGCAAGAAGATCATGATCGCTGCCGATATTCTGCGCGCCTTACTGATCATTCTCATCCCGCTTCTAGCTCCATTTAATGTGATCTGGTTATATGTGATCGTGATGCTGACCAGCGCGATCGGTCAATTCTTTGACCCGGCTCATGAAAGCATTCTGCCTGAGGTGGCCTCGGACGAAGATCTCTCAGCGGCCAATTCGCTGATCGCGATCAGTTCATTCGGCTCGACGGCAATTGGCTTTGCGGCAGCCGGCTTGATCGCCTCGGCGGCGAATATCAATTGGGCGTTCTATTTCGATGCGATAACCTTCGTCATTTCAGCGATCTGTGTTTATCTCATCAGTATGAAACCGATCCAGGCCGAAGAAGAGACGAGTGTGGCAGTCGTGATCAAAAACCTGCGGGCCGGCGTACGTCAGCTTTTTAATACGCCTGTATTGCGCTCATTGTTTTCGGTGCAGTCGGTGGTACTGATCTCGTTTGGTTTATCGAACACATTGTTATTACCGTTTGCATTGAAGGCCTTGAAAGCTACCGAATTTGAATACGGCCTGCAGGAGGGCCTGACCTCCATCGGCTTCGTCCTGGCAAGTTTATTGATGGCAAAGGTATTTGACCGCTTGCAGGCGGGCGCCTGGCTGGCGATCAGTTTTCTGGGCATGGGATTGATCGGGATCGTTTATTCATTCCTGGACTCTGTTCCACTCGCTATCGCATTGATCGCGTTCTCGGGTTTCTTCAACGCGCCGTCCTCCATTGGACGGCGCGTGATCGTGCAACGCAATACTCCGCCTGAAATGCGTGGACGCGTAAGCAGCGCGTTCTTTGTGGCGCGCGATGTGCTGTTCCTGATCGGCATGAGCGCAGCCGGTCTCGCGGATTTTATGGACGTGCGGCTGTTATATCTCATTAGCGCGTTGATGTTGGTCCTGGGAGGAATTGCATTATTGTTCCTGCCGGAGCTTGGACAGTCGCGCGCCCAATGGAAACGGACAATCAAGCTGCTGCGAGGCGTCGAGGCGGCCCCCAGGCTTGGTGCAGGCCGACCCGCCACAATGTCCGAAGTGGAGCGCTTCATCGGTCACCTGCCGGAGTTGAAGGGGATGAGTCCCAAAGAGCGGGCGCAGTTGGCATCTGATACGCTGGTCGCAGAGGCGCAGGGCGGCAAGCTGGTAACCTATCGTGGGGAGGCGAGTGATACGGCCTATTTCATCCTGAAGGGAAGCGTGGGCGTAGGGTATATCAAGGATGAGGAATATATCATTCTGAATTACTTGCATGACGGTGATTTCTTTGGCGAGGTGGCAGCCTTGACTGGCATGCAGCGCACGGCGAACATTATCACGGAGGAGGATTCAGAATTCCTGATCCTGCCTGCTAAAGTATTGAAAACCCTCACAAAGCGCTACCCCAGCTTGAACGTGATGTTCCATACACTCATTGGCGAACGTCTGAGTCAGACCGAATTGCCGCGTGGAACAAATTTCGATCAACAGTTGCTGCGTGACCTGCGTACGAACCAACCTGATATGGAACCGGAACCCGCTCCAGCATAGAGTTGCAGTATGATCGTTTTTAGAAAAACGCGATTGTCAAATTGCATTCACTTTTAAGTGTGTCGCCCTGAGCAATAGCGAAAGGTATTTAAGGCTATTGTAGAGATCCTTCGCAGCGAAGCGACTCAAAATGACATTGAGTAAATAACATTAGACAAGACAGAGGATTGAGGAGCAACGGGTATGGCAAAGAAGTCATCAACCGTGGATGAGACCGTTCAGAAAAAAGTTTTGAAACCGAAAACAGGAAAAGCAGAGAAGCCCTTGGAGACGGACTCCAGCAAAAATCAATCCGTTGCCAGGGAGAACGGCAAGCCTGTGGCAGGGAAAAGGAAAACAACTTCTGTAGATATTCACTCGCTCAAAGAAGAGCTTGCACAGCGCAACGCCGAGCTTGCTATCATCAACAGCGTTCAGGAGGGGCTGGCGTCCAAATTGGACATACAGGGCATTTACGACCTCGTAGGCGACAAACTCTACGAGATCTTCCGACCCGATATTCTCTATATCGCCTTATATCATCCGGAAAAAAATAATACTTCCTTCCCGTATGGAAGCATACACGGTAGGAAGAATATCACCTTACCTGAAAAAGAAATTGGCGGATTCTCAGGCGAAGCGATTCTCAAGCGGCAGACCATCATTCTCAATGAGGATATTCAGCGCCGCAGCGCTGAAGTCAACTCATATACTATGGCTGGTGACGAAGAGCCCCAATCAATGGTGTACGTTCCGATCATTGCAGGCGAAAATGTATTGGGGGTTGTATCTTTGCAATCCTATGAACTCGGACATGTTTTTCCTGAATCCGATGTGCGTTTGCTGGAAACCCTCACGAACAGCATGAGTGTGGCATTGCAAAACGCGCAATCCTTCAAAGCCGAGCAGGAACGCGTTGCCGAGTTGCAGATCATCAACTCCATTCAGCAGGGACTTGCGGCCGAGTTGGACTTCCAAGCTATTGTGGACCTGGTCGGCGACAAACTGCGCGAAGTGTTCAAGACGAGAGATTTCGGTATTCGCTGGTACGACGAGAAAGCCAACTTGGTTCACTTTCTGTACGAATACGAACATGGCAAACGACTGGCGATCCCATCTCGAACGCTTGAGCAGGCTGTTTCTATTCGTCTNCTAAAAGAGACACACCAGCCTGTTGTTGCCAACACGGCTGAACTTGGAGCACGAATAGGCGGCGCNCCGTTGCCTGGCACTGACATGAGCAAGTCCATTATCATCGTACCCATCATTAGCAGTGACCGTCTCATTGGTTCTTTACAAATGGAAGACTACGAGCGTGAGAATGCCTATGGCGAATCGGAACTGCGCCTTCTGACTACCATTGCCGCGTCACTGGGGACAGCTCTTGAAAATGCGCGTCTCTTCGATGAGACACAGCGTCTCTTCAAAGCCGAACAGGAGCGCGTCGCCGAGTTGCAGATCATCAACTCCATCCAGCAGGGACTCGCCGCCGAGTTGGACTTCCAAGCCATCGTGGATCTTGTAGGAGATAAGCTAAGAGAAATACTTAACACAGGCGACCTCAGCATTAACTGGTATAACGAAAAAGCTAACCTGATGCATTATCTCTATACGTACGAACATGGTAACCGGCTGGAAATCCATCCCAGGCCTCCAATACCCGGTGGGCAATTCGAAACAATGCATAATACACGCCAGATGATCGTTGCCAATACTCCCTCGGATTTCGCAAGGCTTAATATACCCGTTGTGCCCGGTACAGATTTAGCCAAATCATTGGCTTCTGTCCCCATCATCAGCAGCGACCGCGTGCTTGGCGGCATTCAAATAGAGAATCATGATCGTGAGAATGCCTTCGGGGAATCTGAACTGCGCCTGCTGACCACCATTGCTGCATCCCTGGGAACGGCACTCGAGAACGCCCGTCTCTTCGATGAAACCCAACGTCTGCTCAAAGAGACCGAACAACGCGCGGCCGAACTTGCCATCATCAACAGCGTACAAGAAGGATTGGCGTCCAAATTGGATATTCGGGCGATTTACGACTTGGTAGGTGACAAGATTCGCGAGCAGTTTGACGCAGACCATGCCTACATTGTGACCTTCGATCGTGAAGCCCATCTGATGCATTTCGAATATTCTTTTGAAGAAGATAACAAGGGTTGGGGATGGGATATTCCATTGCCACAACTATTGCTCAATTACTTTGATGAAAGTACGCAACCTCTGCAGATCAACAAGGATATGTGGATCGAATCTCCGAGGTATGGCCTCTATCACATCAAGGACATGAATAAGGTATTCGATCAAAGCGGCAATTTGCTTGANATCTACAAGGGTGAACCTCCAAGCCTTTATGACAAAGACTTCTCTATAAAGTCATTGTTATGTGCGCCACTCATTGTTGGTGGTCAAGTGAAGGGTATGGTTGGGCTTGAGAACCAGGTTCACGAGAATGCCTTTAGCGAATCGGATAGGCGCCTGTTACAGACACTTACCAATGCGATGAGCATCGCACTTGAGAATGCTCGTCTCTTCGATGAGACCCAGCGCCTGCTCAAAGAGACCGAGGAGCGCAACGCCGAATTGGCGGTCATCAACAGTGTGCAAGCCTCGCTTGCCGCCGAACTGGATATGCAGGGAATATATAACGCTGTTGGTGACAAGATTCGTGAGATATTTGATGTACCAAGTGTTGTGATCTTTGCGATTGACCGCCAGGCGCATGTATTCCGTGTGCCTTACCCCAAAAAGGAAAAAGCCTATCCGATCGGGGAATTTGTGCAGTACTTTGATGAGACAAAAGAACCACTTTTGATCAATCAAAATGCACAGGTCGAGGCTCCCAAATACGGTATCTATAATTTGGAAACCCCTTCGGATCTGAGCACGATCAGCGGTTCCATGCTTTTTGTGCCGCTCCTTGTAGGCACGGAAGTCAAAGGACTCATTTCGTTGCAGGATGGAGACCACGAAAACGTTTTCAGCAACAGTGATATGCGCCTTCTGACAACCCTCGCCAACTCGATGAGCGTGGCGCTCGAAAACGCCCGTCTCTTCGACGAGACGCAGCGGCTGCTCAAGGAAACCGAGGAACGCAATGCCGAACTTGCCATCATTAACAGCGTGCAACAAGGCTTGGCATCCAAATTAGAGATGCAGGCCATCTATGATCTGATCGGTGACAAAATCCGCGATCTGTTCGGCGCGCAGGTTGTGATTATCACTGCATTGGACAGGCAGACGAACCTGAATCACCTGAAATACGCTATCGAACGTGGCAAACGAATCTCCGTTCCACCGTTGCCCATCCGAGAGCGTCTGCAACTTTATCTCGATGAAACGCATCAGTCTCTTGTCATAAATCGGGATGCCATTCACGTGGCGCGCGAATATGGAATTGAGATTGTCCCTGATACAGACGCTCCAAAGGCGCTCGTTTTTGTTCCGCTCATTGTCGGTAGTGAGGTTAAGGGCACGATCTCGCTCCAAAATCTAGACCGCGAAAATGCCTTCAGCGATTCAGACGTGCGCCTGCTTCAAACGCTTGCCAATTCGATGAGCGTTGCTCTTGAAAACGCGCGGCTCTTCGACGAGACCCAGCGCCTGCTCAAAGAGACCGAACAACGCGCGCAGGAACTTGCCATCATCAACAGTGTGCAGGAGGCGCTGGCTTCCAAACTGGATATGCAGGCCATCTTCGACCTGGTCGGTAACAAGATTCAAAGCATGTTCAACGCACAATCGGTCATCATCAGTTCGTTCGATCACGAGAAACAGGTTTCGCGTTTGGATTACGGTTTTGAAAATGGCGAGCATGTGTCGGACGATGAACTGCTTCCATTCAACTCCATGAATATCCATCTCATCGCCACACGCCAGCCTGTCGTGATCAATGAGAACGCAATTGAAGCATCGAAACAATATGGCTTGAAGAACATTGAGGGAACACTGCCACCCAAGTCTTTGATCTATGTTCCGTTTGGGACGGGCGCACAAGTCAATGGCTATTTCAGCCTGCAAAATTTTGACCATGAAAATGCCTTCGCCGAATCAGATGTGCGCCTGCTGCAAACGCTGGCAGGCAGTATGGGGATCGCGCTCGAGAATGCCCGTCTCTTTAATGCCGAGCAACAGCGCGCCCAGGAGCTCTCTGCCATTAGTACGATCAGCCAGGCTCTCGTGGCGGAAACGGAACTCGAAGCCATGATTCAACTCATCGGGAGTCAGACGCGGAATGCCTTCAATGCGGATATTGCCTATGTGGCTTTGCTCGATCCGCAGACGAATCTGATCCGCTTCCCGTATCAGCATGGCGAGAATTTCACCGTCCTGAATTTGGGCGAAGGGCTGACGAGCAGGATCATCCAAACCGGTGGGCCGTTGCTCATTAACCAGGATATCCAGGAACGCCGCGAACAATTAGGCACTGCGCTCGTCGGAAGGGAATCGCTTTCCTATTTGGGGGTGCCAATCAAATCAGGCCGCGAAACGATCGGCGTGTTAAGCGTACAAAGCACCACCGAGGAAGGCCTGTTCGATAACGATGACCTGCGCCTGCTGACGACGATTGCTGCCAATGCAGGTGCAGCGATCCACACTGCGCAGCTGCACACCGAAACGCAACGCAATGCCAATCAGATGGCAACCATTGCCAATGTGGGACGCGAACTCTCTGCTACCCTGGAATTGGATACCGTGACAAAAACCGTCGTGGAAAATGTGCACCTACTCTTCAACGCCCGGGATACGATCCTGCGCCTGGTCGATGGGGATGGCAGATCATTACGAACCGCTCTTGCCCTCGGAAGGTATGCGAACGAGCACGCTACCGATGTACTTACACTTGGCGAAGGGATCACAGGAGAGATTGCTCAATCAGGCATCGCGGAAGTGGTTGATAATATTGATCTTGATCCACGCGGGGTGCATGTGGCTGGCACACCTGATCAGGAAGAAGTCCCTGAAACGATGATGGTGGCGCCGCTGATCGCCAGCAATCGCACCCTCGGTGTGTTGTCTGTTTACAAGGATCGCAATGCGGGCGCATTCTCACCAGTAGATTTGGATTTCCTCGTCGGACTCGGCCGGCAGGCTGCGATTGCCATAGAAAATTCACGTCTGTTTGATGAAGCCCAATCGGCACGAGCCGCCGCTGAGCAAGCCAATAAAGCCAAGAGTACCTTCCTTGCCAACATGAGTCACGAACTGCGGACACCACTCAATGCCATCATCGGCTTCACCAGAATTGTGCGCAAGAAAGCCGATGGCGCCATCCCTGAAAAGCAGCTTCAGAATCTGGACAAGGTCCTTGCCAGTTCGGAACACCTGCTCGGTTTGATCAACACCGTGCTCGACATCGCCAAGATCGAAGCCGGGCGCATGGATGTTATCTCCTCCAACTTCAGCATCAGCATGCTCATGGACCAATGCGCCAATCTCGCTACGCCCCTGCTCAAGCCGCAGGTTAAACTTGAAAAGAACCTAGATCCTAACGCGAGCATCATCTATTCCGATCAGGATAAGATCAAACAGATTGTCTTGAACCTGCTCAGCAACGCTGCCAAGTTTACACGTGCAGGCAAGATCGTGCTGGCGGTACAAAAACAGGATGAGGTCCTGAACATTTCTGTCACCGATAGTGGCATCGGCATCAGTGAAGAGGCGCTGGGTCGCATCTTCGAGGAATTCCAGCAAGCCGATACCAGCACCACGCGTCAATACGGTGGCACCGGTCTGGGACTCGCCATCAGCCGCAACCTCGCCCGTCTGCTAGGTGGGGAGTTGAAAGCCACCAGCGAACTCAGCAACGGCTCAACCTTCACTCTCACCATCCCGATTCAGTACGGGAAAAGACCTGTCTCGCCCTCCCATGCCAAAACTGATTCCGTCCAACCAACTGAATCTCACACCCCGACCGATGTCTCGAAAAAACGCATCCTCGTGATTGACGATGACCCCGACGCGGCCTATCTCCTGCAGGAAAGCCTCAGCCATAACGAGTTCACGGTGATTGGCGCGCCGGACGGTCATGCGGGTTTGCAAATGGCCAGAGATCAACAGCCTGATGCCATCCTGCTCGATATTCTCATGCCCGAAACCGATGGCTGGCAGGTGCTCAACGATCTGAAAATGGATGGCGAAACAGTGGATATTCCAGTCATCCTGCTCACGATTGTCGATAAAAAAGCATTGGGCTTCAAACTCGGCGCAGCGGCATACTTGCTGAAGCCGCTCGACCCCACCGTTGTGCTGGATGCGCTCCGTCGCGTGATCGGCGAGAGAGGTCATCCGCAAAGGCAAATCCTGGTGGTGGACGACGACCCTCACGTCGCAGAGATGTTGCGCCAGACTCTCCCCGAATCCGATTTCGAGTTGACTTGCGCCGAAGATGGCGAGGCCGGGCTGCAGGCGATGGAAGCGCGGCGCCCCGATGTCATTCTGCTCGATTTGATGATGCCGAAGCTGGACGGTTTCGGGGTTATTGAAAAGCTGCGTGCCAATCCCGAACTGCGAAACATCCCGATCATTGTCATTAGCGCAAAGGAACTCACCGCCAACGAATCCAAAACGCTCCGGGAGAGCGTGGCCTTTGTGATGAAAAAACAGGGATTCGATAGCAATTTGTTGAAAGAGGAAATCAATAGCGTGGTGAAGAAATAATATATACGGTGGTCGAGTAGATGCGAACGTTAGCGAGTAGCGTATCGAGCCTGCCCGTTAACGACAAGTTTTTCAATACGGGTAGTCTCGATACAGGCAAGAAGAACACTTGCCCTGCTCCACCACCGATAAAACAATTATGGAGAATTAATGAAGACCATACTGATTGTGGAGGACACAGACCTCAATATCGACCTTCTCACCCAAATTCTGGAGGAGGACTACAACCTGCTAGTTGCAAAGGAAGGGGTACAGGGTGTTAACATGGCCCAGCAAAACAGCCCCGACCTGATCCTGATGGATATTTCTCTCCCCGTCATGGACGGTTACGAAACCACACGCCGGATTCGCACCACACTAGAATCGACGCCCATTATTGGGTTATCTGCTCACGCCATGCAGGGTGATGCGACCAGGGCGAAGGAGGCGGGTTGCAATGATTACCTCACCAAGCCCGTGGATGAAGATCTCCTGGTAAAAAAAATCAAGGAATATCTGGGGTAACCCATGCATCAAAAACCTAAAGTGCTCATCGTGGATGACGAACCTTTCAACGTGGACTATCTCGAGCAGGAACTCGAAGATCTAAACTACGACATTCTCACCGCGGTCAACGGCCGGGAAGCGCTGGACAAGATCCAGAGCGAACGTCCCGACCTCGTCTTGCTCGACATTATGATGCCTGTCATGGATGGCTTCGCCGTTCTCAGTCGATTAAAGGCTGACGCGGTCCTGCGCGATATTCCTGTGATTGTGATCTCGGCCGCGAATGATCTTGAAAGTGTGGCGAAGGGAATCCAGCAGGGCGCGGAGGATTATCTGCCCAAGCCATTCGAGCCAACCCTCCTGCACGCCCGCATCTCTGCCAGCCTTGAGAAAAAGTCACTGCGAGACCAGCACCGAAAACTGTTGCACACCTTCGCAACCGAGGAGGTAGCTGAAGAGCTAATGAAAAATGGCTTCAGCCTGGGTGGCCGGAGCCTGGATGCCACGATCATGTTTGCGGACATTCGCTCCTTCACCACCTACACCGAGAAACACGAAGCCGCGGACGTGGTTGAATTACTCAATTCCTATTTCGCCACCATGTTCAAGCCAATTTCAAGTCATGGTGGGATCGTGAATCAGATCATTGGGGATGGATTGATGGCTTTGTTCGGCACGCTTGGAAAAACGAATGACAATCGTATACAGGCCGTGTTGACAGCCATTGAGATGGTCAAAATGCTTAAAGGGTTCAATGAGGAACGAGTGGCCGAAAATAAAGCTCCGATCACTATTGGGATTGGCATTGCCTCAGGTACAGTCATGGCAGGTTATGCGGGCACACATCACCGCGCCACCTACACCTGCGTTGGGGATACTGTTAATCTTGCGGCGCGCATCGAAAGCCATACCAAAATCGTGGGCTGTCCCATTCTGATCGATGCAGAAACCCGTGCCAGTTTACCCGAGTCCATGTCGGTAGATTCACTTGGCGAGGTCGTCTTCAAAGGAAAGAGTATCCCGATTCAAATTTATTCGGTTCGAACAGGGTAGATTTACGAAGTACCCGTTAGACTGCCTTTTCGCGCAATCTGCGCGAGAGACTGCGTAAGACAGCAAAGGAGACATTGGGCCGTTCGCGTAAAATTCCTTTGAATGTTTCATCGTCTATGGCAAGCACACGAACTTCGCTTTGGGTATGCAGCGTTGCAGAGCGCGGCGCGGATTCGATGATCGCCATTTCGCCCAGGAAATCTCCTGGACCACGCTCTGCCAAAATTTGATCCTTGCCATCCATATTCCGCACGACCTGCAAGCGGCCATCTACGATCACGAACATCATGCTGCCGTCCTCACCCTGACGAAAGATGTCTGTATTCTGTGGATACCACTCTTCGTGTGCGATCTCAGCCACATATTTCAAGTCTTCAGGAGAAAGATCTGCAAAGATGGGGATTTCACGCAACAGCATAATACGTTCCAGAATGGAAACAGTCTTTAGGGTGTCCATTTGTTTCTCCTCGCCAAACTGTGACAATGCTACCAGTGCGGCTTCACATAGAAGCAGATCCGCGCCTGATTTCAACTGATGCAGCAGGGGAATGAATTCGCGCAAGCCAAGTTCAGATGTGGAACACATCGCCAAAACCCGAAGCCAGGGATCTGTACTTTTAAATAAGATCGCAATGACATCCGATGGGTCGGATGTCTGCGGTTCTTCTTCGAGCAGAGCAACTACACTTTTCGCAAGCTGTTTATCGCCAATCGTTTCCAACGCTTCGAGGGCGGCAGCGCGGTTTTCGATATTCGTTCCGTTCATGCTTTTGCGGACCAGTTCCATCGTGTGCGTATCACCAAACAAGCCGACGGTTTTGATAAGCCGTCCTTCACAAAGAGATCCTTGTACACGCAGGTAATTGCGCAGGAATTCGGTCGCTCGCCCTGAGGATGGAATGCTAGCAGCCTGGTTTCGCAACCGCCGGGCACGAATAATTTCGCGCCTGGCATATTCGCGAAGGGGGAAAAGCGATTCGGGATGCCCGGGGGCGAGTGCGTCGAGGGCGGAATCCACCGCAGCGTTTTCTGTTCTAAAAATTTCCAGCACAAGCGCGCGGCTTTCGTGGTTACGTCGGCGCAATGATTCTGCAGCTGTGTTACGGACATTGGTATCGGGATCTGTCAAATAGTTAACCAGCGTCTTGCTGATAGATTCATCATTCAAACTTCCCAGGGCCGCGATGGCGGCCCGGCGAATGATTGCCGATGAATCTTCGATGGAGTTCATGATGAGGTTCATATGAAAAGAAGAATTCAAATAGCGCGAAATTTCGCTTACTGTCTCTAAAGCAGAAATACGGATGCGGGAGTCTTTTGAATTGAGTCGCGGGATCAGATTTGAAATCGCTTCATCAACCCCGCCAAGTTTGGACAGTGCAATAATTGCCTGGGTCTGAACCGATAGAGATGGATCGTTGGTCATCAAGTTGGAGATTTTTGCAATCAGTTCCGGGGAAGTAGTTGGCTTCAGCTTTGAGAGAACAGTCAATGCTTCTTCACGCACCTGATTATCTGAGTCATCGAGTAAAAGAAGGATCTCTTGGATGGCGGAGTCTGCATACAACGCTCCCAATGAGGAAACTGCCGCGGCACGGATAGCAGGCTCGGTGTCAGATAGGAGACGGATCAGGTGAGGGATTGCTGAGTCCGATTCCATCCATCCCAACATTTCCACAGCGAGGCGGCGCGTCGTCGCTTTTGAATCCTGCAAGGCTCGCAGGGCAACCTCCAGCGCGGCGGCATCGCTTTGAAATCCACTGAAAGCATCTTTCCTCGCGCTAAAAACTTCAAGCCGACCCGCACGCAACGCATCCACCAGCGCCTGCCCATAAGCCGCACGCATCCGCCAGACGAAGACGCCGCACACTAGCGCAACAAAAGCGCCGATCAAAAATATCTGCTGAACGGTAAAGACTTTATCTGCAACGATCAACAGCACGCCGGAGAGCATTACACCAATTTGGGAAGGGACGCCATTGTTGAAAGCCAGCACCTGCCCGCGTTTTTGCGAGGGGACTACGTTAAATAATGCGTTCCAGGCTGTCCCTGCAATGCCTGTAAGAACGACAAGCTGCACAAACCGGGCGATAGCTGCTCCACTAAGATCGTATCGGAGAGTAAAAATGGCGAAGCTAAAAAGATAAGCCAGCGGCATCAGAAAAACGCTATTGATGATGCCGAGCCGTGTATAAATGCGATTCGCGAGGAAAAGTGAGATCAAAAAAGTTGCGGCGGTTGTAATGCTATTGAACAGTCCAAAAAAACCAGCGACGCCGGCTTCGTCTGGAAACGATGTAGTGATGACTTTGTTGAATGGAAAAGCAATGGTGAAGAAGAGTACCGAAAATAAAATGGAGGAATACGCGATCAGACGCATCAATGGCGAGGTGCGTACGAAATCAAAACCCGCGCGCAAATCATCCAACAAGCTTGTTGGATGCCCCAAAGTCTTTTCCTTACGAAAATAGGATTTTGCGATCAAGCGAGTGAAATAAAACGAGATCCCGAGCAGCAATGCGTATAAAAAGAACAGGTTATCTGTTCCGAGCAGCTTGGCAATAAAACCCGTCATCGCGTTGCCAAGCACGCTGCCGAGGATGCCGGCACTAGTGAATAATGGAAATAGTCGTTTTGCCTGGCGTGCATCGCACACTTCCCCTGCCAGATTCCAAACAAAGGTCCCGAGAATTCCGCCCATGCCGTTTACTGTTAACCACAGGGCAGGATACAAAAATGGAAATGACAAGGCCAGCGCAGCGCGTTCAATAATTAGCAATATGGCAAAAGCGGAAATAATCCATAAGAAGAATCTACCCTTTTCGAAACGCCCCAGCCCTGCGGAATATGCCATCGTGATGACAAAAGTCAACACGCCTGCGGCGATATACATATAAGGCAGATAGTCCACACCGAATCGCAGGAGGAATAATGCGGAAGCGGCGTTATCCCCCATGCCCTGCCCTGCTTGAATACACGCAAAAAGCAAAGCCACCAAAATTACAAGGCGACCTTCTTCCAGGCGGACTTTCAATAGAGATGCAAGACGATTTAGCATTAGAAAGAGAGTACACCTAGCTGTTGCAATAAACTGACTCCATCCTCTTCACCCCAATGTTCCACAATTTTTCCATCTACAATTCTGGCAATATACATTCCGGTAAATGAAACATGTTTCCCGGTTGCAGGAATACCCATGAAACTTCCAGTATGCGTACCACTCATGGTGATTCGCACGGCCACTTTATCGGCTTCAGCAATTAGATCATCAATGATCGTTTGATAATCGGGGAATCCTGCCAGCATGATTCGATGAGCAGCTTTTGCACCCTCCATGCCCTTGGGAATTCCAGGCATGATTTTAGGTGTTAATAAATCTTTAGATACGACTTCCCCTAGAGCTTCCAATTCATTGCTGTTATAGATTTCTTGGTAACGTTGAACGATTTTTTTATTCTTTTCGATGGACACGCTGATTCTCCTCTTTGGATTTATCACATCAAGACCTGGACCCGAGGCTGGTTCAGGAACGATTCACTGAGCCCAACCTCGTCAAGCGATTCTGCAATCTGTTGAATGATGGCACGTGCTTCTTTTTTATTTTCTTCCGCTTCTCCATTTTTTTCGAGTTTTAAATTGACTGTTGACAAGCTCTCTAAAACCGCCCAAAGCTGGGGTTGTGCATCCAGTCTTTTCGCCAGCGAACAAGCTTCACTTAAGACCTGATACGCCTCGTCGAATTGTCCCAATCCTATTAATGCCTTGCCCTTCCAGCGCAGTACATCGGGAATATCCACACGCGTCAAGGGAATCACTTCGCTCAACAAATCATCGGCTAATTTGAGGCCTAGCTCATGGTCGCCTCTTGAGACTGCGAGCTCGATGTTTGCCAGGCAAAGAAAAATGGTGTAACGCGCATAAGGAATCGAGATCGGCTCAAAGAGTGCATCCCCCGCAAACTGGATCGCGGATTGAACATCACCTTGCAGTAAATGCATGCGTATTTTCGCCGCCTGTGGAAATGCTTTCCAGGCAGGTTGTTTCGCTTCCGCAACCTGTAAAGCCTGTTCTATTAATTCATAGCCCTTTTCAAAAGCACCGCCATAGGCATAGAACCACGCCAGTTCCGAGCGCAGGCCGATGCTGCTGGCGATCAGTCCTGCAGCATCGGCGAGTTGAATGCTTTGCTCTGCCAGTCGAATGCCAATCCCGAGCTGACCAACCTCAAGGTAAACAAACGACATGAGCATGCGGTCATAAGATTGCCCCCAAAGGTTTTCGATCTTTTCCGTGATTTGCAAAGCCTGTTGACTGCATTTCAAAGCCCGCTCAAATTCACCTGCGTTGAAACGCGCCTCCGCCTCCGAGCCAAGACTATCTGCAAGCATGACTTGATGATCCAACGCGCGCCACAGTTCACGTGCCTCTTGAATGACTTCATACGCTTTTTCGAATTCTCCCCGGCAGGTATAAAGCCGGCACAAATCATTCAACACAAACGCAAGTTGCTCACGGTTATCAGATTCACGCGCCAGGCTGAGAGCAAGCATCCCATGCTCCAATGCCTGATCCGGACGCTTGGAGAATAAGTAGGTAAGCATCAGATTCCAGCTCAATTTGGCTTGTGCAGCGCGATCCCCGATCTCGCGTGAAATATCAAGAGCTTCAATCAGCAATTGCTCGCTGAGAGATGAATCATGGATTCGTGAAAAGATCGAATACATGGTGGCTTTTGCCATCAGGGCAGCCACTTCAGTGGATCGATCTCCGTTTTCACGACCAAAGGTTTGCATATCATCATAGTTTTGCAAAGCCTGTTCATAACGTCCACTTAGCTCAAGCGCTGACCCCAGCTGAGCATAAAGCTTGGTGATTTGTTCAGCATTGTTTTTAGCACGTCTGGCAACTTCCAGGGCGCGACTGAAATGAGCCGCGGCTTCAGCATTAGCATATAGACGTGCCGCTTTTTCACCCGCTAGTATGTCATATTTAAGCGAGCGCGCATCTTGGGCAGCATAAAAATGATTAGCCACTAGCGGGGCAAATTCTTCGATTCGATTCGTATGGAGTTCTTCAAATGCTTCCCCGATCTGCCGATGGAGCTCTATACGCCTTTTGATAAGAATGGATTCGTACGCCGTTTCCTGAATTAATACATGCCTGAATGCATATTCATTCAGCAACGGTTCAACGAGACTCACTTCCTCCAAATATTGGATATGCAGGTTAAGTGCATCATTTAAATGGGTCAGCCTGTTAAGAACGCGTAATTCAAACGAGCGACCCACCACAGATGCGTTTTGCAAAATATGTTTTGTGAATTCAGGTAAACGGTCAATGCGTGCGCCAAGCACGCCGCGCAACGTATCTGGAAGAGAGACTTTGGCATCTTCACTGATCGCCCGCCAGTGACTATTCTCGCAGACGATCTGATTTGTTTCGATGAGGGAGCGAATTAATTCTTCTATAAAAAATGGATTCCCATCCGCTCTTTCGACAATCATATCCCTGACATTTTTTGACAAATCAGTCACACCCAGTAAATTATTCAGCAGTATATCGGTCTGTTCCTCACGCAGGGGTTCCAATAAAATAGAATGATAATTGCCAATTACTTTTTGTTGAACTTTGTTAATTGTCTCCCAACTCGTCGCAGTTTTATCGGGCCTTAACATACAAATCAACAGTATCGGTTGTGTATCGGTCAATTCTACAATGTTGAGCAATAGATTCAATGAAGCTTCGTCTGCCCAATGCAGATCATCAAACGCAATGACAAGCAAATTTTCCCCAGCCAGCCCGCACAAATATCCGCGCGTGGCATCAACCATTTTTTGAACCAGGGCTTCGCCCTGATATCCCGTTACAACCTGCAAACTTTCTTCACTCTCCACTGCAAGCATAGCTTCCAAAAATGGAACATCTCCCCCAGGCATTGCGCAACAATTACAGACATAACGCAGTTTGCCGCGCACTTCGTTGGGAGAATCATCTTCATGCGCATCGATGGATTGGCGAATGATCTGCCGCCATGGATAATAACTGACCGAACGCGCGTAGGAGACTGCATCACCTCTCAGCCAGACGGTATTCAATTCTTTATTTGCTTTTAGTAACTCGGTAATCAAGGTGGACTTCCCAAGGCCTGCTTCCCCTATGACAGTGACAATCGATCCGACTCCGATTTTCAATTGATTCAATTGTTGTTTGAGCAAAGCCAACTGTGCTTCGCGCCCAACCAACGGAGAGGTCAATCCTTCCAGTCCGCGCAAATGACCTGGACTCTGTCTTAATCCCAGCGGACGATAGGCTTTGATCGGAGCAGTTTTGCCTTTCACTTCGACCACTCCCAAGGCTTCGAAGTCGAATAATGGCGCAACCAGCTTGTAAGTCTCATCGGAGATCTGAACGGTTCCAGGCACAGCGGTCTGTTCCATGCGCGCCGCGAGATTGATCGCATCCCCTATGGCCGTATATTCCATGCGCAGATCGGATCCAATCGCACCGACAACGACGAGACCTGTGTTAATTCCAACGCGCAGGCCAAATTCGATTCCATATTTGAGACGGATCTCTTCCACATAATCTTTGATCCCCTCCTGGATTTCCAACCCTGCCAGCACAGCCCGTTGCGGATCATCTTCATGCGCAATTGGGGCACCGAAGAAAGCCAGGATCGCGTCGCCCATTAGGCGTGGCACAGTTCCTTCATATTTATAGATTGGACGGATCATATACTCAAAGATACCGTTCATAATATCCGACCAGACTTCGGGATCAACTTTTTCGGCGGCGGCTGTCGACCCCTTGACATCACAGAATAACATCGTGATGACTCGTCGTTCCCCCATCATCGCATCCTGTGCGCGGGCAGCTGCGAACTTCGTCATCAGCTCTGGCGGGATAAATCTATCTAAAGATGGAGTCTTTCCTTGGATTTCACTTTCCCTCATCCCTGTTGCAGGTGTCGCTGTCGCGAGCGAACTTCCGCAGTTCATGCAAAACTTTGCTTCCTCTGGATTGGTCGCCTGGCAATTTGAGCATCTCATTCCATCACAACCTCGAGCCAATGCTTACAGTTAAGAAAAAAACGATAAGACCTGTCTTATTCTAGCATAGGCGAACAAAGTTTTATTATCACTCTTGTGTTTTACAGATAATTGAGGCTGCTTCCTTCAACTATGCTGGCTCCTGGGTTAATACCTTATGATGAGAAAGTATATATTCATCAAAGCATATGCGCTCCTAACTTCCTGCTCTTCTTGCTGAGGTCGCTAATAGACAATGTGCTTACCTCCTGGCATTGCCAATTATATAGTTAAAAGGGTTCGATGCAGATCCGAGGAAGCAACGCCTGATACTCCTCGATTGGGAAATCTGCGGTTGCCAGTGTTCTCAGGCTGGCGCCCGCAAGTGCAAAGCCATACCGCAAACCATTTTCAAGGGGTTCTTGACGAAGGTAGGCCAGGGCCATCCCAGCCAGGACACCGTCCCCAGCACCTGCGGAGCTCACAACCGGGATGGAGATGGAATGAATGAAGTATGAAGCCTCCTCAAGCACTGCGATGGCTCCCTCTGCTCCTAATGTAACGATCACATTGGCGCCAAACTCCTCGTGTAATTTCCGGGCAGCCTGCCGCACTTCGTCTTGGGATGTGGGCACGAAGCCCAGCAAATCACCCAATTCCGGGAGGTTCGGTTTGATGAGGTCAGGATGGCTCTTGACCCCGGCGACCAGTGCCGGTCCACTGGAATCGAAGATCACCGGCACTCTGGATGCATGTGCCTGAGCAATTGCATCCCCATAAAACTCGATGGGCGCGCCCCTTGGAAGGCTGCCTCCCATGACCACGCAGGACGCGTCCTCCAGAGCGTTTTGAAATCGAACAGTGAAATCAGCTAAATGCTCCCTGGAAACGCTCAAACTTGAAGAGGTGATCGTTGATTGTCCCTGACCGGGAACCACGATGATTGAGTTTAGTCGTGTCTCTCCATCAACCTGTACAAAGTCTGGCTCGACTTCCCGCTCGCGCAGCATTTTTTCCATCCGCAGGCCGTTCGGTCCGGCTGCGAAACCGAGCGCGCGAGTGGGAACGCCAAGTTTGCCGAGGATCCAGGAGACGTCGGTTGCTTTCCCGCCCATTCCCCACGCAGAGTCCGTTGCACGGATCGTATTGTTTAGCTGAAAACTCGGTATCTGAACAGTATGATCAATTCCAGTGTTAGGAGTTAGCGTGAGTATCATTGAACGTTTTAATCGCCTCACTTAAATTCATTCGCATGGTTTCCGGATCCAGGGGCCCGCCTTCAGGCAGTAATCGACTCATCAAAATACAATAAGCATTTGTATCTATTCGTTCCGTAAGGTCAAAGCAGGCATCGAGATCTTTTCCAACGACGAATAATCCATGCCACGGCGCCATTACGGCAGTGGCATACTTGCCAATAGCCTCCTCTTTACCTTGCATCGCCTCGGCAATTGCATCTGCCAGTTTTTCTGAATGCGCGGGAGCAAATTTTTTCGTCACTGGAATTGTGTCAAACTTCAGTGTGGCTTCCAGCACCGGTTGGATAGGTTGACCCGAAGCGACGAAGACCATCACGTTACGCGCATGCGAGTGGAGTACAGCTGTAGCATCTGGGAATTCCTGGTAGAGCCTATAATGCACCTTTGCCTCTCTGGAAATTTCCCCGTCACCCTCCCGTTTGTTGCCCATCAAATCGCTGACCAAAACCTGGTTTGGTTGCAGCTGCCAATGGCGTTTGCTCCCGCTGTAACGTGGTGTGATACAAACCGAATCCCCAACTCGAACACTGATGTTTCCCCCCGCGGCATCTGTTAAATGGCGCTCGAAGACCCTCCGTCCGGTTTCAGCAATTTTGTTTCTTGTTTGAGAAATTAGATCAGCAGTCTTATCAACCTTTCGTACGGGCATTTCTGCCCGCAGTCCGGTCGATCGTTCTGCTTCGATCTGGGAAATGATTTCCAAGCGGGCAGCATGCCGACCGCCTTCAAACTCGGCCTCCAGCCACGTCTTCACGATCATCCTCGCCAGCTCTGAGCCGATCACCCGTGATCCAAGAGCCAGGATATTGGTGTTGTTGTGTTGACGTGAAAGCAAAGCAGAATAAGGCTCGCTGCAGACCACAGCCCGGATGCCCTTGACCTTGTTGGCTGTGATTGCCATCCCCACGCCGGTACCGCAGATCAGGATTCCTGCATCAGCCTCTCCTGAGGAGATCGCAGTTGTAACCTCTCGCGCGAAAAGTGGATAATCTGTGCGTTCCGTTGAGTGCGCGCCAAAATCCTGATACGCGTATCCTAACTCGTCCAGATACTTCTTTATTTCTTCCTTTAAGGGGTAACCGACATGATCACTCCCGATAGCAATTCGCTTTTGCAAATTTAGATGATTATTCACGAGACCGGATCTCCTTACTCGATATGGATACGAGGTTTCTCACCATCCCTCGCATTTGCGCTTTGCCCAAAGTGCAGCGCCAAGCAGTCCGCCGTTGATTCCCAGTTCAGCTAGAACGAAGTCCACCTCCGCAAGTGGAATGACATGGACGCGTTCTTTCACTGTCTGCAAAATAGGTGCAAGCAATAAATCACCCGCGCGGCTTACGCCGCCACCAAAAATCACTCTCTGTGGGCTAATGACGCCTAAAATATTTCCCACGGCAATGCCTAAATACATCCCCACTCGCTGCAGAATTCCATTCGCAATGGGGTCTCCTGCTTTTGCAGCCTGGACAATGATTTCCGCGTCGATTCGGTTCAAGTCATGGTCGACCAGCTCACCGATCCGCGTTGTGTGCCCATGCATCACTTCCTTCACGCCCATGGCAGCGATGGCTGGGCCCGAAGCGTAAAGTTCCAGGCAGCCCTTCCCACCACAACCACAAGGAAGGCCATCTACCTCTACCACATGGTGACCGAACTCGCCGGCGGTTCCGCCAATTCCAAGGTGGAATTGACCATTTACTACCACTCCACCCCCAATTCCGGTTCCGATGGCAAGGCAGACCAAATTATCGACTCCCCGACCCGCGCCGAACATCCACTCACCCAGGGTGATCGCACGCACATCGTTAATTAGCGCAACCGGTAACTGCACCTGCTCCTCCATAATGGCCCGAAGAGGAACATTCAGCCATTGCCCCGGCAGATTAGGCAGAAATTGTATGACTCCAGAATCAATATCCGGAGTCCCGGGTACCCCAATACCGATGCCCTGAATAGGGTAATCTGTAACATCGTTTGCATTGGTCAACTCTTTGATAAGTTCTACGATCCGTCGAATCACGGACTCCTGGCCCTCAGCAGCCAGAGTTGGACACTTGCGCTGATGGTAAATTTGACCGGTGTCGCTGTCTACGATTGCTGCACGCAAATTCGTTCCGCCAAGATCAACGCCGATGTAATGATTCATAAAAGGCTGGCCCTCCTCTCGACTTCAGACCCGGTGTCATGGTTGGTTATTCCTTCGGGCGACTCCATGATATATCCTTATCGTCCAACACTTCAATAAGTCCTAAAACAAGCTGCACTGTTTCCGACAGCTTTTCGCCGCTAATCCATTCAATCGTATCAGATAGTGTGTGATAAATATCTCTGACCCCCTTGCTGGTTAAAGCAATACTCGGTACTCCATTAGAGTAGAAAATATAATGATCACTGGCTGGCCAGGGTTCAACTCTTATCACCGAGGGATAACTCTTGAGCCTGTCATTCATGAGTGCTTCAAAGTCCTGTGAGGCCGCAAATGATGCAACGGTTGTTGTTCCAGTGAAAGGACCAACTCCATCGATATTAATGGCCGCGGTGACTTGATCGAACCCATTGCCGGCGCTGCGCGCCCTACGGGCGTACTCCATATCACCGAGACCTGCACCTTCTTCCCCTGTGAAGGCCACCCACTCGAGTGTGTGTCGATGCTTTCTCTGGGAGAGAACCTCAGCCAAAGTCAGCAGGACTCCCACTCCAGCAGCATTATCGTATGCACCTGGAGTATCCACCTTCGAATCGTAATGAGCACAAAATACAATCCGATCAGGGAGTTCACCCGGCAACCGTCCAATCACATTTGCCGTGTGACTTGTGGATCGATGGGTGTTAACCTTCATTTGTACAATCGCACCTGGATTCTTCAGGAGTTTTAGACCGGATTGAGCCGAGACCGTGACAGAAGGAATGTCGAGATCAAAGTCCTCGATCAAACGCCAGCGCGCATGCAGTATGGGGTTGATTGTGATAATTCCTGCTGGCCGTCTTTCCTCCAGGAGCTGGAGAATTCTCCGGTCGCGGTCCGAGACATAGATGCCTCCCTTGGTAGCCAGCTCACCCTGGGCCATATCTCCGTAAAAGATCAGGATCCTATCCGTAATGAAGGCCAATTCCAGTTCCGCGGGTGTGCAGATAGGAACAGTTGCCGCAGAGATATCACAAGATGGGGAAAAAGTATTCGCAGAGGCTTCCAGGATCTCCCCGTTAAGTTCAAGAGCAGTATGTTCCTCGATCCAGTTGGGGCAGGAAATCTCCTGCTTTTCCAGAGAAAGACTACTCTGTTCGAAAATGCCGCTGATGTAATCTGCCGCCGCAAGATTGGCAGTTGAGCCAATCATGCGGCTCCCGATCTGGACCGCCAGGCGCTTCACGTGTTCTAACGTGCCAAAGGCATCAACAATTGTTTTCAACTATCTCTTCCGGGATCTGCTCAATGACTGGAAAGCCTTGATGAATGGGGGTTGACTCTCGGTAAACCTTTGACTATAATGATAAAAACGTTTGCGTAAACGTTTACCTAGGTCAGTATACCAGATTTTCTCAAGGAAATCCATAGATGGCAACGATCCGGGAAGTAGCTGAAAGTGCTGGGGTGTCTTATGCCACGGTTTCACATGTCATAAATAATACTCGAGTTGTTACTCAGGGAACCCGTGAGCGTGTCTTGGCGGCGATGGTTGCGTTAAATTATCGCCCGAATGCGTTGGCGCGTTCCCTGCGTCAAGGAAAGACAAATACCATGGGCCTGGTGCTCCCGGATAGCGCCAACCCTTTCTTTGCAGAAATCAGCCGCAGCATTGAAGACGAGGCCTTCAAAAAAGGATATAGCGTATTTTTGTGCAATACCGAACTGGATACCAAGAGAGAGTTGTTTTACGTAGATGTTTTGAGCAAAAAGCAGGTGGACGGGATTATTTTTGTCGCGGCCGGAGATCAGGCAGATTCGCTGGATTTCTTACTGCGTGAGAATATGCCTGTCGTGATGATCGATCGTGATTTGCCAAATGTCGAAGTGGATGCCGTCCTAACCGATCATCAGCTTGGCGGGTTGCTAGCCACTCGTCACTTGATCGAGCTCGGTCATAAACGGATTGCCTGTATCGCCGGCCCATCCAGCATTACTCCCAGTGCAGAACGGATTACCGGCTACCGAAAGGCACTGGAAGAAGCCGGCCTTTCGTACGATGAAAACCTGATCATACGCGGCGATTATCACGCACAGTCGGGAATGGAAATTACACATTCCATCCTCAAGATGAATCCACGGCCAACAGCTATCTTTGCCTTAAATGATTTGATGGCACTGGGTGCTCTAGGAGCTGCCGCCGAAGCTGGTTATTCTGTTCCCAGGGATTTAGCGGTCGTTGGATATGATGATCTGGAACTTGCACGCTTTACCAATCCCCCACTCACAACAATTGCTCAACCCAAGAAAGAGATCGGTGTTCAGGCTGTGAATCTGCTGGTCGATCGGATCTCTCAAAAAAGCCGCCCACACACACGTCTTGTCCTCGCGCCGGAATTAATCATCCGGCGCAGCACAAAAGAACTCGATCCATTCACGGCTTCATCAGCGCCTGGATTAAACCCGGCAGTCCCCGCCGCTGTTGACCCGCCAAATCGAACAGAGACGCTATCGTAATGCCGGGCATCTCACCTTATTCCGAGGAGGAAGAAATGCGAAAGGAAAGATCTTTAGTTTGGGCAGTCATGGCACTGCTCGCAGTGGCATCGATGCTGATTGCTTCCTGCGCGCCCCAGGCGACAGCCACCCAGGCTCCAGCAGCGACTCAGGCACCTGCAACCGAAGCGCCAGCAGCCACAGAAGCTTCTGCAACAGAGGCTCCAGCAGCGACTGAAGCGCCGGCAGCTACGGAAGCTCCCGCAGGTGCAATGGATCCGGCTCAATTTAGTCCGGATATCAAAGTCCCAGACGAGCAAATTACGCTGACCTTTGCTTCCTGGGTACACACGGGCGAGGCGGATGATGCCTGGGAAGTCATGGCCAAGGAGTTCCACGATCTCTATCCGAACATCACGATCGAATTCCAAGACATCCCTTCAGAGGAGATGCATGACAAATTGCTCACCCAGATCGCTGCCAATAATGCACCCGATGCAGCTTATATCGATTCTGGCACGCTTGGGGAGTTTGGTCTACGCGGCGCCCTGGTTAAATTGGACGATTTCATCTCCAAGAGCAACGTGATTAAAACCGATGATTACCTGCCTGCCTTCATATCGGCAGCTACCGTCGAGGACATCTACTATGGCCTGCCGATCGATGGCGAGACTACCGGTTTGTTCTATCGCACTGATCGCTTCCAGGAAGCTGGACTGGATCCCAACAAGCCACCCACAACCTGGGAAGAGTTCCAGGCGGACGCCGAGAAGCTGACCGATGTGGCAAACAAAAAGTATGGCTATGCGGTCTTTGCAACTGATTACGAGTCCAGCTACTATTTCCTGCCCTGGCTTTGGCAGGCTGGTGGGCTGGTTTTGAATCCGGACGATCCCAACGATGTGATTGTCGACAATGAAGCAGGCAAGAAGGCAGCCGATTTTTACGTCAACCTGAAAAAGTATTCGCCGGCTGACCTCTTAAATTCCAACTCGTATGATGGCCGGACGGCCTTCGCGAATGGCGACGTTGCCATGTACATGGCTGGTGCCTGGTTCGCAGGAACACTGCTATCCGAATTCCCGGATGCCACAGGCAAATGGGCAGCGGCTCCACTACCGCAGGATCAGAAATGCGCCACAACGGTAGCCTCCGATGATCTGGTGGTATTCTCCGGCAGCAAACACCCGGAGGCAGCATACAAGTGGATTGAGTTCGTCTCTGCACCGGACCATATGCGCGAGCTGAACCTGGGAACACCCGACAATCCTTCCACACTCCTGCCGCCGCGCCAATCTTTGCTCAATGACCCCAAGACTTATGAAAACCGTGAAGTGCTCAAAGGCTTTGCGGATGCCATGAAGTGCGCTTTTATCGAACCGGCAGTTCAACCGAAGTACTATGTAGTCGATGAGGCTCTGTACCAGAATCTCAACAAGGCCTTCTATGGAGAATTTCCCGATGGAGGAACCGCAATGGAAGCGGCAGCCAAGCAGGCTGAAGAAAACTTGAAGAAACCTTAATAGGGTCAACCAATAGCCATGTCGGCGCGGGTCAGAAGCCCGCGCCGACAATAACTTTCGCACGCTTAAAAGGAGCGATATGGCAATCAGCACCCTTGAGAAACCAAAACGTGGTAAAGAGCCAATCAATTGGCGATACACCTTCAGACAGATGCGGAAACAGTGGAGCGCGTACTTGTTCCTTTCTCCATGGTTTATCATCTTCGCGATCTTCACCCTGTTCTCTGTTGGCTTTTCTTTCTACCTGAGCTTTCGAGAGTGGAACATTTTGGAACCAGCCAAACCGTTCGTCGGGCTGGACAATTACATCCGTCTATTCCAGGATGCCCAGTTCTACCAGTCCTTACGGAACACCCTCTTGTTCACGGGCTTTGGTGTGCCGCTGGGTATGGCTTCCGCCCTACTGGTGGCTTTGTTACTGAATACAAAAGTACATGGGCAAAGCCTTTTCCGCACCTTATATTACATCCCCGTCATCACCCCGCTGGTGGTCTCGGCGGTTATCTGGAAATGGATGTATCAAGGTGATTACGGCTTGATTAATTACTACCTGCTAAAGCTGGGCCTCATCCATGAAAAACTGCTCTGGCTGGCTGATCCAAACCTGGCAATGCCGGCCCTGATCGTGATGGGGGTTTGGATGGGGACAGGCGGCACGATGGTGATGTACCTGGCTGGCCTGCAGGCAATCCCGGAAGAGCTATATGATGCCGCGAAAGTGGACGGCGCAAATGGGTTCCAGCGTATGATGTATGTCACCATCCCGCTGCTCGCCCCAACGACGTTCTACGTCCTGATCACCTCCATCATCTTTTCCTTCCAAAGCTTCGCCCACATCTATATCATGACGAACGGCGGCCCCCTGGGGCGGACCACGGTCATTGGTTATTACATGTACCAAACGGGCTTCCGTCATTTTGAAATGGGATATGCCTCTGCCATCGCTTACATATTGTTCGCCATCATCTTTGTCCTCACGATGTTACAGATGAAGTTTGTGAAGGGCGACGTTCAATATTGAGCCCAAAAAGAAGGGAGTTACTGCCATGGCAGTTACTACTCAAGAAAAGAAATACGCAAGCGCCCATCCAGATGAAAAAGCAGGTTTTAGCAAGAAGATCATGAACCTGTCAGGTCAGGGGCTGGTTTACATAATTTTGATCGTTGGCGCTGTCCTATTCACAGCGCCCTGGGTCTGGATGATCTCCGCTTCCTTTCAGCCGCGCGGCGACATGTTCAACTGGCCGCCCACCTGGTGGCCGGAACATTTCACTTTAAAAAATTACCAAAACTTCCTGGACGCGGCCGGGATTGCCAGATGGTTCTTGAACAGCGCGATCATCGCTTTCTCCGTTGTGGGATTGCAGGTCTTTTTCAACTCGCTGGCTGCTTATACCTTTGCGAAGCGCAACTTCCCTGGGCGCGATGCGATCTTCATCTTCATGCTCGGGACGCTCATGATCCCCGGGGTTGTTTTCCTGATCCCTAACTACATCATCCTCCAGCATATCCCGCTGTTTGGCGGCAATAATATCCTCGGACAGGGCGGACATGGCTGGCTGGATTCATTGATCGGTCTGATCCTGCCCTCGGCCGTGAGCGTATGGGGCATTTTCTTCTTCCGCCAATATATGAAATCGATCCCGGATGAGATGATCGATGCGGCGCGCATCGACGGTGCCTCCGAGTTTCGCATTTACTGGCAAATCGCGCTGCCATTGAGCGGACCAGCCTTAGCATTCAACGCGATCTCCACCTTCACCTGGAACTGGAATGACTTCTTCTGGCCCTTCCTGGTGATCAGCAATCCCCAATTGCGCACGGTGCAGCTGGGTCTGGCCTTGTATGTAGTCAAGAACCGCACGGCCTGGGACCAGGTGATGGCCGGCTCGGTCCTTGCTACGCTACCGGTTCTGCTGATTTTCCTGATCTTCCAGAAATATTTCATTCGTGGAATCTCTCTGACCGGAATGAAGTAAAGCCCTCCCTCTAACCTGGACTGAGCAGAAATAAACAGACCATGCCCTCAGACAAAATAAACCGAAAGGATTTTTTGCGACTGCTCGTGCTTTCTGCGGCTAGCGCGGGACTCGTCGCATGTGAGCCTGCCTCACCCACCTCAACCCTTGTGCCGGAACCTTCGCCAACATCCACACTCCCACCGGGCAATCGCATCAGCCTGAATGCAGGTGGAGACGCCTGGACGTGGAACAAAGTTGTAACTGGCCGCGTGGCGAACGCTTCAGACTGCAAAAGTCTCCTCCTCAACGCGAATGGCGCGGATTTTTCAGCCAGGTTGAGCGATAACCCTGACTCGAATGGCAGTTCCACTTTTTCGGCCAATATCCCACTTATGGAAGGCGATAACCGAATTGCTGCGATCTGCCAACGCAAAGATGGACAGGAAGAAAAATCAGACATGAATTCTATTCAAGAACGCCTGCACCCCACCCCTATTGCCAGGATCAATATCACCGTGAGCGGGGACCAGATTATCCTGGATGGCAGTGGGAGCAAACCGGCTGAGAAGAATGGGCCGTTGATTGTGGATCACATTTGGTCAGTGGGACCTGGTAACCCGGCGCCCTTGACGATGCAACGTGTGGGCCAGATCAATGACCGTCAGTTTACCGCGGAGGTCAGCGAAAAAACCATCTCTCTCCTCGCACCCTCAGTCGACGGAGAATACTATATCCACTTGAAGGTGAAGGATCAGGCGGGACGGGAAGATACCAGCACCAACTATTTCGTGGTCGAGAATGGACAGGCCCGCGTCCCGGATTACGACCGCGAAAATCCCATCTGGGTGGAGAGCGCCATTGTCTATGGGGTGATCCCATCTAAATTCGGTGACCCGGCTTTTAAGGCGATCACCAATCGGCTGGATTACCTGGCTGATCTTGGAGTAAACGCCCTTTGGCTGGCGCCAATCAACGTGTCTCCCCCCAATGATTATGGATATGCGGTGGTGGACTACTTTGAGCTGAGGCATTCCTATGGGACCAAGGAAGACTTTCATCGCATGGTACAGGAGGCACACGCGCGCGGGATCCGGGTGTTGATGGATTTCGTACCGAACCATTCATCAGACCAGCATCCGTATTATCAGGATACGCTGAAGAACAATGAGAACTCTCCCTATTGGGATTTCTATGATCGTGATGAGAATGGTCAGGCGACCCATTACTTTACCTGGACCAACCTGCCCAATCTTAACTACGACAACCCAGAAGTCCAACGCATGATGACCGAGGCGTTCTCTTATTGGGTGCGCGAGTTCGATGTGGATGGCTTTCGCGTCGACGCGGCCTGGGGGATCAAACAGCGCAGGCCAGATTTCTGGCCGAAGTGGCGTCGAGCTCTGAAGCGTGTCAAACCGGATCTGTTGCTCCTGGCCGAGGCTAGCGCCCGCGATCCCTATTACTTCGACAATGGGTTTGATGCCGGTTATGACTGGACGGATCAATTGGGAAAATGGGCCTGGGGGACCGTCTGGGATTCATACAAAAACCGGCAGCTCGCCTATAACTTGGAGCAGGCACTTTCCAATCGTCCAGAGGGTTATCACCCGGATGCACTCATCTTCCGGTTTCTCAACAACAATGATACCGGAGATCGTTTCATCACCAAGCAGGGGCCAGGGATGACGATGGTTTCGACCGCCATGCTGCTGACCTTGCCAGGGATTCCCTGTATCTATACCGGCGATGAAGTTGGGGCGGAGTTTAGTCCTTACCAGAGTCAGGGACCGATTGGTTGGAATGAGCAAGTAACTGGACTGCGCGACTACCATAAGAAATTGATCGCCTTGCGTAAAGAGATCCCCAGTCTGCATTCACGGCTCTGGAAGTCATTGGAGTTCACGCCGATCCCGCAGGAAGTCTACGGATACATTCGCTATAACGTAGACTATGAACAACCTGTGATCGTGCTCTTGAATTTCGTGGAAGAGCCAGCCGAGATGGAGTTTCAACTCCCTCAGGAGTTTAGCGAGAAGGTCAAGGCCGGTTCGCTGATTGACCTGCTCACAGAGGAACGCGTTTCTGCCGGCTCTGGCGATACGCTGCGCGTGACAGTTCCCGGCCTGACCGCGCGCATTTTAGATTCAAAGTCAGGATAAGGTTTTTCTTATGAAAATAGCGGCATTATATGGTCCACGTGATTTCCAGATCATCGAGGCACCCATCCCTGAGATTCAAGCGGATGAAGTCCTCTTGCGCGTGGCGGCCTGTGGTGTGTGTACCTCGGAGTTGGATCAGTGGGAGGGAAAATCCAGCGGGCTGAATTACCCACGCTTCATCGGACACGAAGTCAGTGGAGTGGTCGAAAAGGTTGGCTCAAAAGTCCAGTCATTCCGGCCAGCGGACCCGGTGGGCGCATGGATCACTGAGCGTGGGTTCGCAGAACATGTGGCGGTGAAAGCGGAGTATTGTTTCCCAGCCGGCGACCTGCCCCTCGATCTGGCCCTGGCCGAGCCGCTGGCATGCTCCGTAAACGCTGTGGAAATGGCGAATCTTTCTCTCGCTGACGACGTGGTCATTATTGGGGCCGGGTTCATGGGGAACCTTGTGCAAAAGCTTGTACAGTTACAGGGGCCGCGCCATGTGATCGTAGCGGATACGCGGTCGGATGCCCTGGAACGAGCGAAAAAAATGGGCGCGACCCGTGTAGTAAATGTGCGGAATGAATCTCTGCCAGATGTGGTGAAAGAGATAACCAATGGGCAGGGTGCAGACGTAAGTTTTGAAGCCACCGGCGTGCAGGCACCTCTGACTCTTCTAGGGGATGTCACCCGTATGAGTGGCAAGGTAGTGATTGTTGGCTTTCACCAGGGTGGAATGCGCGAAATCCCGCTAGCCTACTGGAACTGGATGGCATTCCAAATCATCAATGCCCATTTTCGTGAGATCTCCACTATTATGCGAGGAATGCATATTGGAATGCGCTTGCTGACTTCCGGTCGTCTCACGCTGGATGATCTGGTGACACACCGTTTCCAACTGAATGAAATTAACCAGGCTTTCCTGACTGCTGTGGAAAAACCGGAAGGGTTTGTCAAGTCGACAGTTGTCATGGAAAACTGAGTAGCAAGTCTTAGCACACATATTTCTGAAAAAATTGAAGGAGTGCATTTCATGCAGCCAAAACCCTGGCCGTTGATCTCAGTAGACCGGAACCATTTTCACAACCCGCCGCGCGAATACGGTATCCTGCCATTTTGGTTCTTGAATGGTGAATTGGATCCGAAGGAAATGTTGTATCAATTGCGCGAATTTCGCGATAAGGGCATGCCTGGCATCATCTTACATGGGCGCTTCGGTCTGGAAACGAGTTACATCGGTGAAACCTACTTGGACCGTATTCACTATGCCGTGGAGGAAGCCGAGAAGCTCGGACTCAAGACCTGGATTTATGATGAGATGAATTGGCCCAGCGGCACCGCCGACAAGCGCGTGCTGCAGGCGCGGCCTGATCTCGCGGAACGTTATATCGAATGCATTAATATGACAGTCCGCGGTCCCTGGTTCAGTTACTTGACCGGCGCGGACAGCCGTTATCTCGATTTCGAGAAGTCGCGGCCGGTGGCGGCGTTTGCCATTTCGCTCGATAAACCAGGTGAGGTGATTGACCTGACGCCGAACCTCTCGTTCGAGAATGTGATTCCCTGGGAAGCGCCCGCCGGCAACTGGCGTTTGCTGTACATCGTCGAGAAGATCGCCGATTATTATATCGACGCGCTGAACCCGGAAGCCACGACCGAATTTTTGCGCCATGGGTATGATCCCTATGCCAGCGCGGTGGATGGCAAGCTGACCTCGCAAATGCTCGGCTTTTACACCGATGAGCCCGCCATGCACTATTATCTGAGCGGCGGCGAGACTCCGATCGTGCCCTGGACCAAGGATATGTTCCGCCGTTTTCAGCAGCGCAACGGATATAACCTGCGCCCGCGCCTGCCGGACCTCTTCTTCGACGTCCGTCCCGATAGCGCTCGCGTCCGTTACGATTTCTACAACTCGCTGACTGATTTCTACAGCCAGGCCTACTACCAACAGATCCATGAATGGTGTCGGAAGCACAATGTGCTATTTACCGGGCACCTCCTCTATGAAGAAGGGCTACGGCGCTTAATCCGTGTCGAAGGCAATCTGTTCAAACACTATCCTCACATGGACGTGGTTGGCGTCGACCACCTCTACCCCATCATTGGCAACCGTGACCGGCCCGATGAACATGTCGCGATGAAGGTTGGCAGTTCGGCTGCTCATCAACTGGGTAGCCCACGTCTGCTCTGCGAATCGTTTGGCGGCATCTTTATGGATGCCACGATGCAGCGCATGAAGTGGATCGCGGATTGGGAATATGTACTGGGCGTGAACTTGCTCAACCCACATGGCTTCCATTACACACTGGAAGGACCCCGCAAGCGAGACTGGCCGCCTTCCATGTTCTATCAATACCCCTGGTGGCAGTATTACGGCGACTTTTCGAATTATATGAGCCGCTTGAGTCATCTGCTTTCGGGCGGAAAACATGTCGCCAAAGTCGCTGTTCTCTGGCCGATGAACGCCATGTTCGCCACGTATACTCCGCAAACTCATAATGCCTTGGGCGACCGGATCGAACGAGATTTCAACACCCTCACCGATTTGCTTCTGCGTTTGCACTATGATTATGATTACCTCGATGAGGATATGCTCACAACTGCTGAGTTTGAAGGTAATACCATCCACATTCGAGATGAAGCGTATGAGTTGCTGATTCTGCCTCCCATGGCACACCTGAAACTTAGCACGCTCGAGCACTTGGAAAAGTTTGTAGCGCAAGGTGGGCGCGTGCTTGGGATGATATTCCTCCCCAGCCAGGCGTTTACTGCAAAGGATAACATCACTGAATTAGTAGACATCTCAGATCGCATCCGCGCGTTGTTTGGCATTGATCCAAGAGAGACACAACAGACTTTCCAAAAACAAACCGGACTCGACCTATTGGAACAAGAACACTCGGGCGGGAAAACAACGTTCTTGCGCAGCTATGCCCTCAACCGTCAACTCCCCATGCGTATTCAAAAGGAGCTTGATGTTCAAGGGAAAACAGAGAGTCCACTATTTGTAATTGAATCGGAAGAAAGAACCAGCAAATATTTCTTCGCTCCCGAGCAAGGCGAACGTCAAGAGATTACAGACGAAGTCAATGCTGAACGCGAGGCTGTCGCTGATATAGTGGAGCAGGCGCTTTTAAAGCTTATCGAACCTGATATAGTCATCGACAATCGCGAAGTCTTTTACCTTCACCGACAGAACGATGGTCAAGATATCTACTTCATCATCAATCCCACATACACAACCCAAAAAGCGCAAGTCAGCCTGTCCGGCAACGTTCAACCGGTGCATTGGGATCCATCGACTGGTGTCGAGCGATTGATTGCGCCCTCGCAGGGAATTGAGAACCGTACTCGCTTTGATTTAGAGTTATCTCCGGTTGGTTCTGCATTTATTTTGGTAAAACCGAACTTAGGTTGGCGCGTGGTTGATACAAACCTGAATGTTGAATCCTTGGATGGAAATCAGATCCGTGGATTTGGTCGCACAGCCGAGGCATTCGCGGTCATCGAAACGGAAGGCCAGCAAAAGCGTATAACTCTTCAGAGTGAGGAACCATCTACGGCGTTAACCATGGATGGAGAATGGGAATTTCAACCCGAGACGGAGAACGCCCTGGTCATTGGAAAATGGCTGGCATCTCATGAAACTGTGGGCACCCAATTTACTGACTACATAGAAAATGATGCCGATACCACAGGCTGGCTGCCGATGGTTCCGGGAGCCTGGTCTTATCAACTCCCTGCCGAGCCAGAATCTGATTATCCGATTGCAGTTTGGTATCGCATTTCCTTTCCAGTGGATTATGTGCCTCCCAAGCTCAATATGATCGTGGATGGGTTTGCCGGTTCGGATTGGTCGCTTTATGTCAATGGTCAGCGCGCGACCGCTGAGCCGGTACGCAGCCAGGTGGATGGACAGATGAAGGCTGTGGACATTACGCCGTACTTACGCACAGGCCAGAATTTGATTGCCTTGCGCCTGGTGGTTACTAACGCTACGGACGGCTTGCTTGACCTGTTGAAACTAACCGGTGACTTCAGCCTGACGCCAAACGGCGCTGGCACTTATCGAATCCAGGCGCCCCGCACATCTCTTCAACCTCAGTCATGGACAAAACAGGGTTATCCTCATTTCTCGGGTCGGGCCGTGTACCGCAAGGCATTCAAGTTACCCGAATCATTTACAGGGCAGCGCGTGTTCGTGGAACCCGAGATGGAGGATGATGTATTGGAAGTCTTGGTGAATGGCCAGTCTGCCGGCGTGCGACTGTGGAACCCGTATCAAGTGGAAATTACTGACTTGTTGAAGTCCAGTGAGAACACGCTTGAGCTGCGCGTTGCCAATACCTTGGTAAACCTACTCGAAAGAGTTGAACGTCCATCTGGGTTGGCAGGTGCGCCGAAGCTGGTTCCCTATCGGGCGTTTACTTTTGAGCTGACCAATCAATAATGGAGGGAAGATGAAACTCAAAATCGAAGAACTGACTGTTGAAGCCTTCGTCCCATTTGGCGAAGTGATTGAACAGCCAGCCCGCGCTCCAGATGCCAATGGACAGGGTTGGACGTGGTGGGGCGAAAACCATATCATGATAGGTGGTAACCGGCATTATGCCATCGGTTACCTCGATTTGCAGCCCGCCGAATTAAGTTTTGACTGGGCAGAACGCCACATGCACAGCGACGAATTGTTGATCCCTATGGGAGGCGATTGCCTGGTGTATGTTGGACCTCCGGACAATCCGGAGGAACCAGACCGCCTGCCGCCGCTTGAGCGCTTCCGAGTCTTTCGCCTGCGCGAAGGGCAAGGCGTCTTACTGGGCAAAGGTGTGTGGCATGGCGCACCCATGGCCCTGGATAAACCTCTTAATGTAACCGTTCTACTCCTCAAGGAGACTGGGAAGCTGGATGGGCACGTTGTAAGATTTGAAGAGACGCCAGTGCAGATTGAACGTTAGGAGCTCATGGAGTCAACATCTCCAGATGTTGCACAGTGTAAACGCTAAAGGAGATCAGTATGCCTGTTGTAGATCGTCGTGAATTTGGTGGGCGTTTTTCGGTTCGTGAAAACTCGCAACGTCTGGCCAATTATCGATACTTGGAAATTCAATTATTGGAAATGATCGCGGGTTGGTGTCACACCACACCTCAGATCGCCTTCAAGGCCACGTTTGGCTACCACGTCTATGATCATGCCCAGGCCGCCGACCTGTTGGGCGAGCGCCTGGAGCAGTTGCGCTCGACGCGCAACAGCCAGGAGCCGGGCACGGATGAGTTCGCCCGTCTGTGTGAAACGGTCTGGAAATTAGAGGATACCGTGGGGCGGTTGACAGCTGTATACCGGGTGCTTGAGCCGCACTTGGTAAGCAGCTATGTCTACCATGCCGATGCTACGGACCCTATGGCTGATACGCCCACCGTCCGCCTGCTGCGTCAACTGGCAGCCATGGGCCAATCGCACGTGGCTTGGGGCCAGGCAGTCCTTGAATCGCTCACTCGAGATCCAGAGATACGGCGGCTGGCTGTGCAAGTGCAGTCAGATATCGAGGCGAAGCTGGTGGAATCAGGTGGAGTGACCGGACAGGGAATCGAGTCCCACTGGTTGACGTTCCATAGCGCCCGCGAGGCCGATAAGCCCAAGCCTCGCACCCGGCGCAGCGGAAGAGTCTACCGCTTCACCAAGAGTTGTCCGCCGCTCGAACACTCGATTGTGGAAGAACCTTTCTGGTTTTCGGCTGACCCCAAAGAATTCGAGAAAGCCTATACATCCGAAGATGAATGGTCGACGGAAGGCTTTCGCCACAAGTTTCATCAGCTTCTCTACGGTGAAGTGGAGACGACTGATCGAATGGGCAAAATGATCGCGGAGTTCCCAGAGCTACCCTGGGAGATGCGCATGGAGCTTGCCCACCAGATGTGGGACGAAGCGCGCCATATAGAAGTCGTAGCCAAGGTTTGTGAGGAAGAACTTGGCGCGACGCTTGGCTATGGTCCCTGGCCGCTGGCCTGGTGGTGGATGCAGAATGAAACGGATCCGCTGCGGCGCATCTCGGTGACGAACAGTTGGGCCGAGCGCAACCTGATGCAGACCCTGCGCGAGTGGCGCGAACATGCAGAGGACCGCGGCTACACACGCATTGCCGAGCTCTGCGACTATTTGCAAGCCGACGAGCTGACCCACGTGCGGTTGGCGACCGATTGGATTCGCAAGATGACAGATGACCGGCCTGAATACCGGAACGAGTTGGTTGCCTGGAGCCGAAAAGCGGTAAACGTTGTTCAGGGTTTTTACAAGAGCGCCTATAGTGCTTCCGACAGCCCGGAACCACGCTTCTCCTTCCTGCGTGGCGGCGATAATCAAGATGATCTTGCTGGTGTCCCAAACAATGTGATTGGCGAATAGAGAAAACCTTTCAACCGCGAAGAGCGCAAAGGACACAAAGAGAATTAAAAAATCTTAGCGACCTTAGCGTGCTTAGCGGTTCAATAAGAATTCGTAAGGAGTGCTATGCCCCAAATTATGACCGGTCGTGAACGCATGTTGGCAGCCTTCCGCCGAGGCAAAGCCGATTCAGTTCCGGTTTCTCCAGATATATCGGCGATGG
>Ga0065707_10000906_pt1 | contig 35720 bp, 29 predicted proteins | sample SwiRhicommuniRL3_FD_59094 | JGI IMG/M metagenome (GOLD analysis project Ga0065707, IMG submission 59094) | Switchgrass rhizosphere bacterial communities from Rose Lake, Michigan, USA - RL3 v2 (version 2) | ecosystem: Host-associated > Plants > Roots > Rhizosphere > Soil | place: East Lansing...
CCGGCGGCGGCCGTCATCGGGTTTCCGCTGCGCTGCCGCGCGCGAACGATCGGCGCGCTCCTGGCGCTCGATCCGGCACCGTCGAGGGACATCCCGCGGCTCGAGCCCGAGGTCCTGACGGCGCTGCGGACGATGCTCGAGATCCCGGCGCTGGCGCTCGACACGATGCTACACGTGCGCCGGGTCGAGGAACTGTCGGTTACCGACGATCTCACGAGTTTGTACAACTCGCGGTACTTGAACCAGGTCCTGCGGCGTGAATCGAAGCGTGCCTCGCGCAGCGGCCGCCCGCTTTCGCTGTTGTTTCTCGATCTCGACGGGTTCAAGTCGGTGAACGACCGGCACGGGCACTTGTGCGGGAGCCGCGCGCTGGTCGAAGCCGCGAGCGTCATCCGCGGGTGCGCGCGCGAAACGGACGTGCCGGCCCGCTTCGGCGGCGACGAATTCGCCCTGGTGCTGCCCGACACGGGCAGCGACGGCGCCGTGGCCGTGGCCGAACGTGTCCGCGAGCGCATTGCCGCGCACGCGTTCCTGAAGGCGAGCGACGGCCTGGACATCCGGCTGACGGCGTCGGTCGGGGTGGCGACGCTGCCCGACGTGGCGGCGTCGGCTGAGGAATTGATTAAAGCGGCCGATACCGCGATGTACCTGGTAAAGGACCGCGGCAAGAACGGCGTGGTGCTGGCCACGGAACCGGTTGCGTAGTGATCTAGTACCACCGGCTGATTTGGTACGTCCGGCAGATTTCGTACGTAGTGTCCGGCTTTAGCCGGACCTTAAGGAGTTTATGAGCCTTCGTTCGGTCTTTTCTCTCTTCTCGAGCGATCTCGCGATCGATCTCGGCACCGCCAATACGTGCGTGTACGCGCGCGGCAAGGGCATCGTGGTGAACGAGCCGTCGATTGTCGCCATCAACAAGCTCAACGGCCGCGTCGAAGCCGTCGGCCGCGATGCGAAGGAAATGCTCGGCCGCACGCCCGGCAACATCGTGGCCATCAAGCCGATGAAGGATGGCGTCATCGCCGACTTCGAAGTCACCGAGAAAATGCTCACCTACTTCATCAAGAAAGCGCACAATCGAAATGTGTGGGTGCGCCCGCGCATTGTCATCGGCGTGCCCTCGGAGATCACGCAGGTTGAGAAGCGGGCGGTGAAAGACAGCGCTTACCGCGCGAAGGCGAGCGAGGTACATCTGGTGGAAGAGGCGATGGCCGCGGCGATTGGCGCGGGCATGCCCATTACCGAGCCGTCGGGCAACATGATCGTGGACATCGGCGGCGGGACGACCGACATCGCGGTCATCTCTCTGGCCGGCATCGTGTACAGCAAGGCCGTACGCGTGGCGGGCAACGAGATGGACGAAGCGATCATCCAGTACATCCGCAAGACCTACAACCTGCTCATCGGCGAGCGCACGGCCGAGCAAATCAAAATCGAGATCGGCTCGGCGTACCCGCTGGAAGAGCGGATGACGATGGAAATCAAGGGGCGGCATCTCATCGAAGGGGTGCCCAAGACGATCACGATTACGGACGAGGAGATTCGCGAGGCGCTCACCGAAACCGTCAACGTCATCGTCGATGCCGTGCGCGTGGCGCTCGAGCGCACGCCGCCGGAACTGTCGGCGGACATCGTCGATCGCGGCATCGTGCTCACGGGCGGCGGCTCGATGTTGAAGAATCTCGACAAACGTCTGAGAGAAGAAACCGGCCTTCCCCTCGCGATGGCGGAAGACCCGCTGTCGTCGGTTGTGCTGGGAGCCGGGAAGATGCTCTCGGACTTCAACCTGCTTCGGAAAATTTCAATCGACTAGGCCACCTTGCAGTCCATGGCCACGGATTTTCGTCAGCGCACGGCCGTGCTTTTCATCGCTGTGATGCTGGGGCACGTCATCCTCATCTCGGCGCAAGTGAACTCGCGCGGCGGCGTACCGCTGCTCGAAGTCGTCACCTTCGGTGCGTTCGCGGAGGTGCAGCGCGGCGCGGCCGGCTTCACGGGCGGCTTCCGCGGTTTCTGGAGCGGCTACGTGAACCTGCGCGGCGTGCGCGCCGAGAACGAGCAGCTCAAGCAGCAGCTCGGAGCGCTGCAAGTGCAGTTTCAGCAGGAGCGCGCGCGCGCCGAGCGTGCGCGGCAGCTCGAGCGGCTGCTTGGCTTTCAGAACGACCTGAAAATCGAGACGCTGCCGGCAGGCGTCATCGGGGCCGGGTCTACTACCGATTTCCGCGTCATCACCATCGACCGCGGCTCCAGGAACGGGGTTGTGACCAACATGGCGGTCATCGCACCCACCGGGGTCGTGGGCCGCGTCGTCACGCCGACCCCGCACGCGTCGAAGGTGCAGCTGCTGATCGATCGCAACGCCGCAGTGGGCGCGCTGGTCGAACGATCGCGCGCGCAGGGCATCATCGTCGGGCGAGGCGAAGACACCGTGCGCATGGACTTCGTGGCGGCCACGGCCGACGTGAAGGTGGGCGACACGATCGTGACGTCGGGCATCGACGGGATCTATCCAAAAGGGTTCGTGCTCGGGCGGGTCGAGGACGTCGCCAACGGCAACGGCATCTACAAGGCCGTGCGCGTACGGCCGACGGTTGATTTCAACCAGCTCGAGGAAGTGCTGGTCGTCAAGACGCCGTCGTCGCATGCGATAACCGAAGAGGGGCCCTCGTGAGGGCAATCGGCATTGCCCTGGCCATAGCCGTAGCGCTGGCACTGCAGACCACGATTGCACGCTTTTTCACACCTGGTGCGGGGCTCGTCGATCTCGTCTTCGTCGTCGTGGTGTACATCGCGCTGAGCGGCGGGCCCACCGCGGGGCTGATTGCGGGCTCGGTGGCCGGCCTGGCGCAGGACGCGCTGGCTGCGAGCGGGGCGCTGCAGATTGCCATCAGCGCGGGGACGGTGACCGCCCGCAGCATCATCGGCATCGGCGGGCTGGCCAAGACCGTCGTCGGGTTTTTCAGCGGAATTGTGGGCAGCCAGTTCATCGTGGCCCGGCCCCTGCCGCGGGCGCTGGTGTTCTTCACAGCGACGGTCGCCCATGCGATCATATTCGTAGGCCTGTACCGGGTCATCGACCGGGCGTACGAGCTCCCGACGTTTGCGGCGATTTTCCGCCAGGCCGGGGCGAACGCGCTGGTCGGCGTGCTGATATTCCAGATAGCCGATGTGCTGCCGGGCTTCGTCGATCACCGGCGCTCGATGGGCGGGCGGATGCGGATCAACCGGCGGCTCGATTAGGGCTGAGGGCTCAGGGCTAAGGGCTTAGGGTAAGGGGTTAGCAGGATGTCTGATTTCAGCGGATCCACGGACGATCGCCGAAGCGTCACGATTCGGCTCGGCATTCTTCAGGTGGGATCCGCCGTCGCGTTCACGCTGATCGCGTTCAGCTTCTGGTACTTCCAGGTCGTCCAGCACGAAAAATACAAGGAGCTCGCCGAGAACAACCATCAGCGCACGATTGCGCTGCGCGCGCCGCGCGGCGTGCTGTTCGATCGCGACGGGCGCCCGCTGGTCGAAAACCGCAGCTCCTTCACCATCTCGATCGTCCGCGAGCACACCAAGGACATCGGGCACACGATTCGCGTCTTGTCCGAGGTCGCAGGCCTCGATCCGAAGGACGTCACCGATATCGTCAACAAGCACAAGCGCGAGCCGACCTATCGACCGATCATGGTCGTCGACGACGCGTCGCTCGCGCAGGTCGCGGCCGTGCTCGCGCGGCGGTTGGAGTCTGAACTACCGGACGTCCAGGTCGAGGAAGTGCCGACGCGTCTGTATCCGGCGGAGGCGTTTGCGGCGCACCTGTTCGGCTATGTCGGCGAAGCCAGCGAAGGGCAGGTCGAGGCCGACGGGCTGGGGAGCGGCGCCATCGTCGGCCAGGCCGGCGTCGAGAAGATCTACAACAAGCTGCTGATGGGCGAGGACGGCGCGCGCCGCGTCAAGGTCAACAGCATGGGGCGCGAAATCTCCACGCTCGAGGAAATTCCCTATCACGAAGGGCGCCGCGTGCAGCTGACCATCGACGCGGACCTGCAGCGCGCCGCAGAGGAAGGCTTCAAGGCGGGCGGGTTCAACGGCGCGGCGGTCGTCATGGATCCGAGGACGGGCGAGGTGCTCGCGTTCACCAGCCGTCCGGGATACAACCCGAACGACTTCGCGGCGGGCATCGATCGCGCGACGTGGGCCGGGCTCAACACCGACCCGTTGAAGCCGCTTCAGAACCGCGCCATTCAAGGCCTCTACTCGCCGGGATCCACTTTCAAGATCGTGGTAGAGGTTGCCGCACTCGAGGAAGGCATCGTCAGCCCCGATTTCAGGGTGTTCTGCGGCGGTAGCGCCGTTTTCTTCGGTCGCCCGTTCCAATGCTGGAAGAGAGGTGGGCACGGCAGCGTCGACATGCGCCACGCGTTGGAGGGGTCGTGTAACGTGTACCACTACACCATTGGCAACATGGTCGGCGTCGACAAGATCCACAAGTGGGCTACCTTGCTCGGCCTCGGTGAGAAGACCGGCATCGATCTCCCGAACGAGGTTGAAGGGCTCGTGCCGTCGACCGAGTGGAAGCGAAAGCGATACAACGAGAAATGGTACGCCGGCGAGACGATTTCGGTCTCGATCGGCCAGGGACAGGTTTCGATTACGCCGATCTCGCTCGCCGTCATGATGTCGACGGTGGCCAACGGCGGCACGCGCTTCGTTCCGCACCTGCTGAAAGCGGTGGACGAGGGTAAGGGGTGGCAGCCCGTGCAGGCGCCCGAACCCAAGTCGCAGGTGAAATTGAAGCCCGAAACGATCGCCGCGCTGCACGACGGGTTGTATCTGGTGGTCAACGGCGCGGGCACAGGTGGCCGCGCGCGGATTCAGGGCAGGGACGTGTCGGGCAAGACCGGCACGGCCCAGGTGATCTCGCTGCAGGGCGGGAGGAAGGCGGCGGGCCGCACCGAGCGCGACCTCCGCGATCACGGCTGGTTCGTGTTCTTCGCGCCGCGCGACAACCCGGAAATCGCCGGTGTCATTTTCGGCGAGCACAACGAGCACGGCGCGACGTCGGCGCCGATTGCGAAGCACGTGCTCGAGACATACTTCAACAAGAAGGACCATCTGCCGCTGCCCAAGCTGTCGATGCCGGTGCCGGACCCGAGTCTCGAGCGGGACGAACCGCCCCTGCAGGAACCGGCGACGCCCGTCACCGATGCGGAGCCGCGCCGTAGCGCGCCGCGCGTAGGCGGCAACTGATGATCGAACGACGCCTGTTCCTTCACCTCGACTGGCTGCTCATCGTCGCGATCTTCTGTCTGTCGATGATCGGCGTGGCGATGATCTACAGCACCACCGGTGGCTGGAGGCTGCCGGTCGTTCAGCTGTACGCGGTCGTCATCGGCGCGATCGCCTTCGTGATCTTTCTCGCGGTCGACTACCGCGCGCTCACCGACAAGTCTCATTTCGTCTATCTCGCGCTTATCGGTCTGTTGATCTACGTGCTGGCCTTCGGCACGACCGCGGGCGGCGCCCGCCGCTGGATTTCGTTCGGGTCGTTCAACCTTCAGCCGTCCGAATTCGCCAAGCTCGGTGTGGCGCTCGTGCTGGCGAAGTTCTTCGGCGAAAACCGGCGGGGCGCGCCGACCTCGGGCGACCTCATCATCGGAGGGTTTCTGGCCGGGATCCCGCTCATCCTCATCGCGCGCGAGCCCGATCTCGGAACCGCCGTCACGCTGCTGCCGATCTTTCTCGGGATTGGATATGTCGCCGGGATGCGCACGCGCATTCTCGGCATCCTTGCGGCCATCGCCATCATCGCGGCGCCGATCGCTTGGAGTTACGCGCTCAAGCCCTATCAGAAGAGCCGTGTGGAGACGTTCCTCGATCCGTCGCTGGATCCGAAGGGCGCTGGCTATCAGCAGATCCAGGCCCAGATCACGGTGGGATCGGGCGGCTTGTGGGGCAAGGGTTATCGCAAGGGCACCCAGGGACAGCTCAGGTTCCTGCCGGTGGCCCACAACGACTTTATTTTTTCGGCGCTTGCCGAGGAGCAGGGTTTCGCCGGTGTCCTGGTCGTGCTGAGCCTCTACCTGATTGTGATCTGGCGCTCGCTCGAGGCCGCCCGCCTCGCCAAAGATCGGCTGGGCGCGTACCTGGTGATGGGCGTGCTCTCCAGCTTCCTCTTCCAGGTGATTTACAACATCGCTATGTCGGCCGGTCTGCTGCCGGTCAAAGGTTTGACGCTTCCGCTGTTGAGCTACGGAGGGTCGTCGATGATCGCCACGCTGGCGAGCTTCGGCCTCGTCCTCAGCGTGCGGATGAGACGGTTTACTAACTAGGTGGTAGGTGGTGGGTAGTAGGTAGTCGTCCACCTGACTACCAGCTACCACCCACCACCTACCACCTACGATCTAGAGGATCGGGCCAGATGAGCATCGCTTTGCGAACACTGATCATCGTCATTCGCGCGCTCTGCTCGGCTTTCACCGCCGATCCGCCATGGAGCTTCGCGAATGCAGAAGGAAATGATCATCTCGGCCAACGGGCACGAGACGATGGTCGCCATCCTCGAGGAGGATCTCGTCACGGAGATCTTCGTCGAGCGCGAGCGGCATCGAGGAGTCGTTGGGAATATCTACAAGGGCCGGGTCTCCAAAGTCCTGCCCGGCATGCAATGCGCGTTCATTGACATCGGCCTCGAGCGCGACGGGTTCCTCTACGTCTCGGACGTCGTCAATACGATCGAGGAGTTCGATCGGCTCGATTCGGGTGAGGACGACGAGCACGACGGAGCCGGCGGCAATGGCCGGAGCGGCGGCGATCGGGGCAAGGGCCGCGAGCGTGGGCCAGAGCCGAAAATCGAAGAGCTCCTGAAGGAAGGCCAGGAGATCGTCGTCCAGGTGGCCAAAGAGCCGCTGGGCACCAAGGGCGCGCGCCTGACGTCGCACGCGACGCTGGCGGGCCGCTTCCTCGTCTTCATGCCGACGGTCGACCACGTCGGCGTCTCCCGCAAGATCGACTCGCGCGAAGAGCGCAGCCGCCTGCGCGGCATCGTCAAGAAGTTCCGCGAGGAGCACGGCTTCGGAGGCGGGGTCATCATCCGCACCGCTGCCGGCGGCCGCCCCGACGCCGACATCCTGAGCGATCTCGACTATTTCAACGGCATCTGGAAGGACACGCGCCACAAGTTCGAAACCTCGCGGGCGCCGTCGGTGATTTATCGCGAGCAGAGCCTGGTCGCCAAGCTGCTGCGCGATCTGCTCACCGAAGAATTCCTGGCGATCCGCATCGACAACCAGCAGGAACACCGGCACGTGATGGATCTGGTCGCGCGCATCATGCCCACGCTGGCGTCGCGGGTGAAGCTCTACACGAAGGACTATCCGATTTTCGAGGAGTACGGCGTCCAGGCCGAGATCGACAAGGCGCTCAAGAGCAAGGTGTGGCTCAAGTCCGGCGGTTCGATCGTGATCAACCAGACCGAAGCGCTCGTGGCCATCGACGTCAACACGGGGCGGTACGTCGGCAAGCGCACCGGGCGGCTGGAAGACACGATCGTGAAGACGAACCTGGAAGCGGTGAAAGAGATCGTGCGCCAGATCCGGCTGCGCGATCTCGGCGGCATCATCGTGCTCGACTTCATCGACATGGAAGAGCGGAAGAACCGCCAGAAAGTCTTCCAGGCCGTGGAGCTGGAAACGAAGAAAGATCGCTCGCCGTCCAAGCTGCTCCAGGTCTCGGACTTCGGGCTGGTCATCCTCACGCGCAAACGCGTGAAGCAGAGCCTCGAGCGCGTGCTGACCGAGCCGTGCCCGTACTGCTCGGGCACGGGGGTCATCAAGTCGAGCTCGACGATCTGCTACGAGATATTGTCAGAAGTCAGGAAGATCGGCGCCGAGCTCAACGGCGGGGGGGTCGTGCTGCGTGTGAACCCGGAGATCGCGCGCGCGCTCAAGGAAGAGGAGCGGGCGGTCATGGCGGACCTGAAGCAGGCCCTCGGCAAGGACGTGATGATTCGGCCCGATACCCACCTGCATCACGAGCAGTTTGATCTGATGGCCCTGTCGGACCGCTACGCACGACATTAGGCCATCCAGAATTCGCAGATTGGTAGATTCGCAGACTGGCAGATTGATTAACCTTGTGAATCCATCAATCTACGAATCTGCGAATCTGTTCGTAGTGTCCGGCTTTAGCCGGACCGTAGTCTCACAATCTCCCAATCTGCGAATGGTGCGTCGCTTTGGCTACCTCCGTGCACCCACCACTACCACCCACCACCTACCAGCTATTTTCGCGAGATCGTCAAGTTACCGTTGAACGTCTGCACGCGGAGGCTCGACGAGCCGTCGCCATAGGTGCCGCGCACCGTGCGCGGGCCGCGATCGCTGTCGCGGACCGGTCCCTCGCTCTTGATCGGGAAATCCACTCGAATGCGGCCGTTGAAGGTGTGAGCTTCGAGCTCGAAGCCGGGCTGTTCGGCCAGCGCGATGGCGACATCGCCTGAATGCGATTCGATTTCATAGCGCCCGCCCTTGGCGAGGCTGGCCTGCAGATCGAGATCGCCGTCGAGCGATCGGATGTGCGCCCGGTCGCCCGACCATCCGGCCATGCGGACGTCGCCGTTGATGGTGTTCACGTCGATGGCGCGCGCCGCCAGCGTCTGCACCACTAGGTCGCCGTTGACCGTCGAGATCGACAGCTGGGCATCCGCGCCGGTATTGGTGAGCGTGATGCCGCCGTTGACGGTCTTCACTGCCGACACTCGAGGCGTCCCTTCGAGCGCCACGTTTCCGCTCACCGCCTCGACCCGCAGCTCACCCTTCACGTTTGTCACGCGGATATCGCCCGAGACTGTGCGGAGATCGACGGCCGCATCACCGGGCACCTTCACGTTGAACTCGACGTCGATGCCGCGTCCGTCGCTGCCGCGCCCATCCCGGCGCATGCCCTGCTCCACGCGCACCTCAACGCGGTTGGCCGTCGTGTACGTCTCGACGACGACGTCGGCAAGACGCGCCTTGGCTTGTTCGGCGTCCGGACCCCACGCGCGCTTCAACGCCTCGACCTCGATGCGGTCGGCCGTGCCGGGCGTCACCTGGATGTTGCCGGAAATATTCGAGAGCATCAGCGTCGACCCTTTGCCGACCGGAAAGGCGCGTGAAAACGGTTCGGTCGACTCCACCCATCCCTCGGGAATCCGGCGGCGATTGGGCTCGCGCGGCTTCTGCCGCGGATCCTTGGGCGGCACCGGCGGCACCGGCGGAACAGGGAACTGCCTGGCCATTTTGGCCATCTGGTTGCCGAACTCGCGCGCGACGTCTTTATCGATCTGGACCTGAATGTCTTTTTCGATCCGGGCCTGAATGTCCTTGTTCTTGAATTCCGCCCCGATCGCCTTCGCCTGTTCCTTCAGCGCCTTTGCCTGCAGTTTGAACGTTCCCTCTTTCCAGAACTCCATGTCGAGGTTCATGTCGACATCGATATCCATGTCGAAATCGGAAAAGCTAGGTGCGCTGGGTGCGGTAGGTGCGCTGGGTGCGTTAGGTGCGGCAGGTGCGTTAGGTGCGTTAGGTGCGGCAGGTGCGTTGGGTGCGGCCGGTGCGGCCGGTGCGGGGCGCGGTGCCTGCGCGGGAGCCGGCTTGTCCGCCGAAGCGGTTGGCGAAGTCGGCGCGGCGGCGGATTGCGCCTGGGCCACGTGGGGGGCCAGGGCGAGAACCGATGCCGCGAGCAACAGCGAAGCGATGGAGGTGGTCATATCGGCTATTCCTCTCAGGACCTTGCGTTCATGAGCGAGACGGTTTCCTGCAGGAGTGCCACCTTCATGCGGAGCGCTTCGAGCAGGCTGGTTTGCGCGACGAACGAGTTCGGGTCGGTTTTCAGCGCGGCGCGGCTGTCGGCGATCGCGCGATCGATCGAGCTCAGGCTCTGCGCGATGTCGGCCGCAATCGCGGGATCGAGCGTCGTGTCTTTTCTGACGGTGAGTTGCTCGAGCGACGCGATGGCGTTCAGGTAGTGCTGTTCGGCCAGCTGCAGCTCCGATGCGGCGCGAGCGAGCTCGGCGACCGGCTCGGCGCCGCCGTTCGAGGGGCGCAGCGACAGGCCGAACCACGCGGCGGCGCCGAGAACCGTCACGAGCGCAGCGGCCGCTGCCAGCTGCCCCCATGACGGTGCCCGTCCATCCCGGCCGAGCGACGAAACCCCGTGCGGCGAACGCGGGGAATCAATCTTCGCCGAGATGGCAGTCCATACGGCCGGTGAAGGGGTGACCCGGTCCAGTGTGGCCGCCGCCGCGCGGATGTCGATAAGGTCGCTCAGCAACTCGCGGCAGTCGGCACATCCGCGGCAGTGCGTATCGAGCTCTGCCTGTGCCGCCTGGTCGAGTGTGCCGTCGACCGCTTCGCTGATCCATTCGCTGTATCGATCGCAGTTCATACAGATGCCGTCAGAAGCGCCCGCAGCCGCAGGCGGGCTTTGTGAACCTGTGATTTCGACGTGCCCTCGCTGATGCCGAGGATCTCCGCGATTTCGCCATGTTGAAATCCCTCCACGTCGTGGAGGAGGAACGCCGCCCGTGCGCCTTCGGGCAATCTCTTGATGGCGCGCTCGAGGTCGAGCCGCTTGATGCCGCCGTCGCTCACCGCTTTAGGTCCCGCCATTACCTGTTCGTCCAGTGGTGCCGTCACGCTCGTGGCGCGGGTCTGGCGGCTCTTCAGGTGATCGAGACACCTGTTCATCGCCAGGCGATAGAGCCAGGTTCCCACCGAGGAGTCGCCGCGAAATTCTGGGAGCTTTCGATAGGCCTGGAGGAAGATCTCCTGGAGCAGATCCTCCGCGTCGGCCCGGGTCCCGCACATCCGCCACGCAAGGTTGAACAACCGCGTCGAATGTTGCCGATAGAGCTCCTCGAAAGCTGGGACATCAGCTCTGGACACTCGGCTAGATTAGACGAGGTCCGCCTCGGGAGGGTTGCCCGCCCTCGGCGTCCCTCGCGCCAATGTAAGACTTGCAGATGGTTGGATTTAGAGAGTGTTGTCGGAAAGACGACTTACAGAATCCGGAGGATGACGGGGCTCGGCCGCACGCTTCGCTCCCCTGGCAGTCCGGAGCGAGGCCGTGAAAATAGAGGCAAGTTCGTGGGCCTCCTGCTCAAGCCGACCCACGGCCGACGTGCTCTGCATCCCCGTGCGTCGGATGATTCGCAGCCACAACTCGCTTTCGTCCGCCTCCTCGGACACGATGGCGAGTTTTGAGACAAACAGCGGCCGCGTGTAGGCTCGACAAGCCGACCGATAATTTGCCGCGACTGAGGTGCTGGCGTCGATCAACTGACCGGCGATCTTCCGTCCGGCAATAGTATTGGGAAGCGCCTCGCAGAACTTCACGACTGCTACTGCGAAGTCCTCGGTGCGTGCTTTCAAGGCTTGAGAAGCGGCTGACATGCCACAGCAATCAGCACTTCTCGTGCCGAAGGCACTTCCGCCATTTTCCCCAATCAACCAATTAATCCATCAATCCTCATTCAACAATCTGCCAACATTCTTTCAATCTTCTATCTCACAATCTGTCATTGTTATTGTTTGATTTTGGATTTCCACCTGAGCTCGGCGAAGTTGCGGATCCGCGCTCCCGCCACCACCACCCCTTCCTGCAGCAAAAGGGCACGCTTTGCGAACAGGTCGCGACCGTAGCCGCCCAGCTTGCCGCCCGCCGCAATCACCCGGTGGCAGGGGACCGAGGAATCGCGCGTTTCTCGCATGATGTTGCCGACCGCGCGGTGGGCGCGTGGCCGTCCGGCCGCGGCGGCGACGTCGCCGTAGGTGGCGACGCGCCCATGCGGAATGCGCCGGACGATGCTGCGGACGCGCGCGGCAAACTCGGTATCGGGGCGTTTCACCATTTTCAAATTGATTGTGGACTGTCAGATTAGTGCGAGTGAGGCTCTGTCGTATCACCGACCGGTCAGTCGGGCCAGGTGTTCGGGGTATCCCAGTTGCACTGTCGCCAGGACCGCACCGCTGGACGAATATTTGCGAATGAAGAGGTCCTGTCCACCGTGAGTGGAAGAACCGAGAACGCCCTGTGTGCTCCGGCGACGTAGATGTTGCCGTTCGAATCTGTGTCGACGGCATTCGCGATGTCCGTGGTGGGACCTACCGCCCCGTACTGAACCAACGATGCGAACTCCGGTGTTTGTGCCCACACCTGACGCCGCGATGCTTGACGCGACCTGCCACACGCACCAAACTGTTCGGCCTTAGGAGGCCCATGGTGCGAATGTCCAGTACGGCTTGGGTGGCGATGGTAGTGGCCTCATCGATCGCGATCGGGAACGGGGTGGTGGCCCGTGCGCGGCCGAGTGCGGTTCCAGCGGCGGTCTTGGCGCAGGCGTGCCGGCTCGATTGATTCCGATGCAGAAGCTGGCTGCGATCAAGTAGGTAACACAGATGACGATCATGCCGACACGTCCGCCACACCGGTTGCTTGCGGTATTCGCCGGCGGTGTGCTCGCGATCGTGGCGACACTGTGGGTCAATGCCCAGGCGCCCGCTCGCACTGCTCCGGATGCCGTAGCCGGATCGACCGACGGCAAGACGATCTACAAGGTGCGCTGCGCGGATTGCCACGGCATTTCCGGTAAAGGCGACGGCCCCGCGGCGGGCCTGCTGCGAGTGCGTCCGCGCGATTTCACCCAGGCGCGCTTCAAGCTGAGGAGCACGGAATCAGGCGCGCTGCCCACCGACGCCGATCTCTACGCGTCGATCAAGTCGGGCATGCACGGCTCCTCGATGCCGGACTGGGGCCCATTTCTGACAGACCCGCAGGTCCAGGCGGTCACCTCCTACGTCAAATCGTTTTCACCGCGCTTCGCGACCGAAACGCCACAGTCGATTGTCGTGGGCGAGCCGCCTGTGTCGTCACCCCAGGTCATTGCGAGCGGCAAGGAAGTCTACGAGCGGCTCAAGTGCGCGGCGTGCCACGGCACCGACGGGACGGGAACCGGCGCAATCTCGACAGATCTCAAGGACGATCGGGGCCGTCCCACCCTCGCGACGGCCTTGACCGAACCGTGGACGTTTCGCGGAGGTGCCACCACGCGCGACGTGTTCCTTCGCTTTCGCACCGGCATGAACGGCGCGCCGATGCCGTCGTTCAAGGACGCGGCGATTGACGCCGAGCTATGGCAGCTAGCCACGTACGTCGTGTCGCTGGCGCGAAAGCCGTCGTGGGATATGACCGCCGCGGAGACGTCGTCTTTTTACACCGCGCTCGACGCGCAGGAGAAGGCCGATAAGGTGGCGCGAGGTCGCTATCTGATCGACACGCTCGGTTGTGCCTATTGCCATTCGCCGGTGAAAGACGACGCATCGAGTGTCGAGGAGTTCTATCTGGCAGGCGGTCAGCGGGTGTCGCTCTATCCGTTCACCGACGTCGTCAGCTACAACCTTACGTCCGACCGGGATTCCGGCCTCGGAGGGTGGACGGACGATCAGATCAAGAGCGTGCTGACGCGCGGCGTGCGACCGGACGGATCGCGAATGCTGCCGTTCCCGATGCCCTGGCCATCGTATGGCAGCCTCAAGCCTCACGACCTCGACGCGCTGATCGCCGCGCTTCGCGTGGTGCCGCCGATCTCCAATGTGATTCCCAGACCGAGAGAACTGAGTCTCGTGCCCTATCTCTGGGGTAAGTTCCAGGTTCTGATGCTCGCGCGCGACATTCCGGGCGTCACGTACCCCGGCAATGCCGGGACGCCCGGCGGCGGTTCGTCGTGGCAGACCACGGCGCGTTGATTGCGGAGCGAACTGACATGATGCGCATTCTCAAGTGGCTCCTCATCACGGTGGTCAGCGTTGCGATCATCGGTCTTCTGGCGTTTCTCTACTTCATCCCGCCGTTCTTCTCGGTCTCTCCAGAGGACTACGTCAAGCAAACCGCCGCCCCGGCGGTCTCTCTCGAGAAGATCGCGGATCCAGGGCAGCGTGCGATCGCCGAGCGCGGCAAGTACATCGTGATGATCACTGGCTGCGAGGGCTGTCACTCGACGCCCGGTCCTCAGGGGCCGAATCCCGACATGTATCTGGCGGGCGGGGCGAAGATCGGCGTGAAGGGGGCGGGCGCTGCCATCACACGCAATCTGACTCCAGATCCGGAGACCGGCCTCGGCAACGTCAAGGACGCCGACGTGAAACGCGTGCTGCGAAGCGGAGTGTTCCACGACGGCCGGCGGATCAATCATCGCCAGATGCCATGGAACGCGTTCGCCAACTGGACCGAAGAGGATCGGTACGCCGTCGTCACCTACCTGCGCCAGATCAAGCCGATCAGACACAAGATTCCCGACCCGATGCGCGATGCCACGTTCGACGATCCTGATGCCGTGGATCATTTCTTCGGCCGCGACTTCGGCACCGTACCTTAGCCAGGGTGGCGGCACGGTTCAAAAAATTATCGAGACGTGAGTGCGGAAATAGCAAACCCTGAGCAATGAATGATGTAAGTTTGATCTGATATGACACAGCTCAAACGCGACTCGCCCCTGCAGGACGCGGCCGCCCTCCGTTGGAGCCGCCTCGAGGACGAGCGGGAAGCCTGCGTCGTCGTCTCGGATCGAATGGAGCTCGTCTACATCAACGCGGCAGCTCGCGCACTTGTGCCGCGCGAGTGGTTTGGCAAGCGCTGCTTCGAGGTCCTTCCCACAGTCGACAGGGAGTGTGCGTTCCACTGCCCGAAAATCCGAGCCGTGAATGAATCCGTCGACGTCGTTTACTGCGAGGAAGCCGTGTTCGTGGGGAACGGCGATCGGAAGATATTCGGCGTGGGACTGATTCCCCTGGGGCCGGAAAGAGACGATCGCGCGCGCGCCGTCCTCATGCTGCGCGACAAGGGACAATCCGTCGAAGAAAGCGCGTTCCAGCGGCAGCTGTTGACGGATGCGAAGAGCCTGGCGCGACGAATTGCTGTCCAGGCATGACGGAACTTATTGCAAATTCAAGAGCTGGAGTTTCGCGGTAACGGCGCTACCGTCTGCCTGCGACAGAGCCTGCACGCCCGCGTCGTAGAACGGGTTTGCGTGATAGGCGCGACCAAGGCTCGCGATTGGATGCGTGCCAAGAACCGCATCGAGCACGGCCAGCGGCATCCGCTTACGGTTGTAGAGACATAACCCGGTCGCCCGGGATGTGGCAAACAGCGTCTTCAACGCCGCTTCATACGCGATCACGCGCTCGACCCCGTCTGCCGTTCCGAGGACCCACGACATGTCCGCCACCGCCCGAAGTGCGGCAAATCCGTCCTGCACCGCGTGCCGGGTTGCCTCGCCGTACAGGTCGATGGTTTGCGAAGGCTCGAACGATCCGGACCGCTGATAAGTTTTGCGAGGCGACAGGATCCGAAGGGCCCCGCGACGGAGCCGGCTGTCGACATCAATCCCGCGCTCATGGAGGACGAGACGGACTGCCACCACGCGGCGGACGCGGAGGGATTTATTCCACACCGAGTGGAAAAGTCCGCGTCTGACAGGGGAGTGTACGCTCATATAATCGCCAGGGCGCGTTGAAGGTTTCCTGTGAGCGCCGACTGCATCATGCTCGACGCGAATCCTCTGGGAGAGTGCGGAAGCTGCTAACTGAAGGACGGGACGAGAGCCGTCGGAGGAGGTTGCAATGCGGCTGAGATTCCTGCTGTGTCTGACGTTGGCTGGCGGGGCCATCGTGCTCTCGCAAACTCGNGTCGGGCCCCTGCACGCTCAAGCTGCTCCCCAGGCGGCGNTGGCGGGGCTTGTGACCTCCGCGNAAGACGGGCCTCTGGAAGGCGTGCTCGTCAGCGCCAGGAAAGCCGGCTCTCCAATCACGATCACCGTCGTCACCGATGAGCAAGGACGGTATCGTTTCCCGCAGGCACGGCTCGAGCCGGGACAATATGCTCTCCGGATCCGCGCGGTCGGTTATGACCTGGAAGGCGCTGGCACGGTGGACGTCGTCGCGCGTCAAACGACGACAGCCGATCTGAAATTGCGGAAGACGCACGATCTGGCAGCGCAGCTTTCCAACGCGGAGTGGATCGACAGCGTGCCCGGCACGGTCGCGGAGAAGGCGATTCTGAGGCCGTGCTCTCACTGTCACACTCTCGAAAGGATCCTCAGGTCGCGACACAACGTGGATCAGATGGTGGCGGTGATCGAACGGATGGCCACGTATCCGCAACTGTCGTTCCCGCAGAAGATTCAGAAACTGCCCGCACCACGGGTAGGCCCGGGACCGGTGTCGCAGGAAGAACGGGAGGCGACCTGGCGGCGTCAGGCGGAATATCTGGCGACGATTAATCTGAGCGCCGGGCCGCAATGGAGCTATGCATTCAAGACGCTGCCGCGGCCCAAAGGCAAGGCGACCCAGGTGATCTACACGGAGTACGACTTGCCGGCGCGAACGAGACAGCCACACGACGTCATCGTCGACTCGCAGGGCATGGCGTGGTATGCCAGTTTCGGCGAGCAGGTTCTGGGAAGGCTCGATCCTAAAACCGGCAAGGTCGAGGAGTACCCCATACCCCTGTTGAAACCGGCCGCCCCGACCGGGATTCTCGGCGTTCGGTTCGACAACGACGAGAACCTCTGGCTGGGGATGCAGTTCCAGGGTGGCATCGCGAAGTTCGATCGCAAAACGGAGAAGTTTCAAACGTGGAGCCTCCCTCCGGAGTTGAACGGCCCGCACGTCCAGATCAATCAGGTGGGTCCAAGTCGTTCGTACCTCGACGGCAAGGTGTGGCTGCAGGACGCCGGCACCTACACGGTGCTGCGGCTCGACCTCGGCTCTGGCAAGTTCGAAGTATTCGAGCCGTACGAGATCCCGAGGCCGAACGTCTACGACGTCATTCCCGATTCTCATAACAACGGCTACTTCCTCGTGCTCGGGGCTGGTGACGTCGGGAGAATCGACGGAAAGACGGGCAAGATCGCTATTTACAAAACGCCGACGCCTCGTTCGGGGCCGCGGCGCGGGATGATGGACGCCCAGGATCGCCTGTGGTTCGGCGAAAATAATGGCGATCGGATTGGTATGTTCGACACGCGTACGGAACAGTTTCGGGAATGGGCGGCGCCAACGCCGGGAACCTGGCCCTACGACGTGACGGCCGACAAGGATGGGAAGGTATGGAGCGGCGGCGAGTTCACCGATCGCATTCTGCGGCTCGATCCAGAGACCGGACAGTTCGTCGAGTACATGCTTCCGAGACCCACCAACGTCAGAAGAGTCTTTGTCGATAATCGAACGTCACCGCCCACGTTCTGGGTGGGCAGCAACCACGGCGCTTCGATTGTGAAGCTGGAGCCAATAGAGTAGAGAGCGTTTTTCACATTGCGGCGTTTCGGAGCCGCGGCAGAAGCCCCACCGCGTTGTCTCGCTCGACGGCGAGAAGGGCGCTGCCGCTGAAGACTCCGACATCCGCCAGCGCCCGGGCGATCTCCAGACTGCTTCCTCCGGGTGGAAAGTCGGTTCCGAACAACACCTGCGACGAAGTGACGAGCTCCAGCAGCGACGCGAGTGCGCCGCGGTTGGTGGCGCCTGCCGTGTCGTAGTAGAACTTCTTCGCCTCATGGATGAACCCATCGGGCATGCGGTCGGCGGCGTTGCGCGAACCGCCGTCGATGCGTCCGGCCAGAAACGGCGCCGAACCGCCCGCGTGCGACCAGATGAAGCGGATGTTGGGGAAACGTGCGGCGTCGCCGCTGAACGTCACACCGATGATCGCGCGGGTCGTGTCGGTCCCGTACTCAATGGTCCCGGGCGCCACGCCGTAGTTCAAGTTTCTGCAGCAATTGGCGGCGGTCGGATGGACATGGACGACGGCCCTGCGCCGGTCGAGCTCTTCCATGACCGGCCTGTAAGCGGGATTGCCCAGCCAGGTGTCGCCATAGCTGGTGAGCAAAGCGATGCCGTCGGCTTTGAGCGTGTCGCAGGCGTACTCGATTTCTTTCAGCGTGTCATCGACGTCGGGGAGCGGCATGGCCGCGAACAAGCCGAACCGTGTCGAATGGTCCTGCACCAGCTTCGCGCCGTACTCGTTGCACGCCCGGGCGAGGCGGCGCGTGACCGCTGCATCGCCGAACCACAAGCCCGGATTGGTGATGGATACCACCGCGGCCGCGACGCCACCCCGGTCCATGTCTTCAATCGATTTCGCAGGTGTCCAATTGGTGTTGGCGGGTTGCAGCAGCGGCCGGCCCTTGACCTCGGCGATCCATGCCGGCGGCGCGAAATGGTGATGGATGTCGATGCGCTGCGGCCTGGCGGTGGCGGCCGGCTGGGCGAAACCGTTCCGGGATCCTTTTTTTCCGGAATCCCCCGAAAAAGGATCCCGGAACCGTTTCCCCGCAGTGGCGGCGCCCGTAAGCCCCAGCGACGCAAGAGCCGTGGTCAGGAAGCGTCGTCGATCAAGGTTAGTCACACATCACCTTCCGACTGAATGTCGAATTATACGTGCGCTGGATCCGTTCCAGCATTGGAAGATTGGTAGATTGGAAGATTGGTAGATTACGGATTACGGATTGCGAATTACGAACTATTTCTACGAGCGTCTCCTGGATCAATTGATTTGCGCGTTTCAGTGTCCGAGCCTTTTGAGCGCTAGCTCGGGCGGTCCGAAGGGATGCGCTGAAGATACATGCGAGCTCGTGTGGCGCGATAGTTCGCAGCAATGGATGTGCTGGCATCAATCAGCTGTTGGCTGATTCGGCGGCCTGCCAGGCTGTTTGGAAGTTTGTCGCAGAATTTAACGGTGGCTACAGCAAATTCCTCGGTTCGAGCTTTGAGTTCTTCGGACTTCTCAGACATGCTTTTGGAAACGCATGCCTCGTGCCATGTATTGGATTTGAAAAATTCTTGGCTATCTACGCCTCGCCAAACGAAGGCAGAATAATCTGCAACGAATATCTCTCTTTAACGTAGCAGTTTCATTAATNTCANNAATCTACCAATCTACCAATCTGCCAATTCAGAAGCTCACCCTCACCCCTCCGCCAGCATGCAGACCACCGACATTGACCTCGACCGTCGCGCCGGTGGGCTCGAAGTCTTTTTTCCCCGCTGTGTAGCGTAAGAGCGCGCCCACGCCGATGTGGTCGGCAAAGCGCCACGCCATGTCGACGCCGGCGTTATATCCGATGACGGTCTCGCGTTCGATTGCGGTCGAGGCACCGGGAAATGCCAGCGTCGTGAAAGGAAAGACCTCTTTGTCGAGCGACATCGTCAATCCCGTGACGAACGTCTGTTCGGTAATGAAGAACGACGGCCCGCCGAAGATGGTGAAGTCGATGTTCGCCGCCGCGGGAATGATCCAGCCGACGGTGATGTGCTGGCCCAGCTCGCGTCGCGTAATCCCCGCCAGCTCGGACTCCGTGGTGCGCGGCTTGTTAAACTGCAGCGGATGCGGCACACTCGCCTCGACGTTTCCCGAGCCGCTGTTGTCGAAGAAGGACACCGCCAGTCCCGCCTGCAGCCCGCGCCACACGCGCACGCCCACGCTCGCGTCGTAGAACACATCCTTCGGTGTCGTCCGCTCGAAGGTGAACCGTCCATCCTCGAAGTACTGCTCGAACGTCTGTACTTCGCTGATGTCCGTTGTGGTTGCCTGCTGACCGATGTTGGCGGCAAAGCGGAACCGTTCCTGCGCAGCAGCCGGCGAGGTGAAGGAGATCCAGACACAAAGGACGCAGAGGATAGCGACGATCGACGATGGACGATCGACGATCGACGATCGACGGTGACGCATCAAAACACCCCCACGGCGTTCCAGGCCAGTTCGACCTGCGCGCGCTCGCCGCTGCCGGGACCGAAGAGATCCGTGGCGGCCTGAATGGTCGCGCGCCGCGCGTCTGAAAACTGCGAGTTGGGCGCCAGCAGCAACGTGAAGGCACGGTAGAACACACGCTCCATCCGCTCGATGTTGGCCATGCCGACGCCCTGCACCGTGATGCCCGACACCCGATTGGTGCCGCCGGCGACGGCCAGGTAAAACGCATGCGTGGCAATCGTCAGATTGAAGTGCACGCCTCCGTCATCGACCGTCGTGCCAATGAATCGCCGCCGAGAATAGTGGTCGGGCAAGCCACCGGCGCCCGGATTGCTGAGCGAGCGCAGATACCCGGGAGGGAGCAGGTACACCTCTTCCGCAATCAGCCAGTCGGCCTGGTCCCGGCCGTTTCCCACGGGCTGATAGAAGAACTCCATCGCTGCGCCCATGATGTCGGAGAACGCTTCGTTCAACGCACCCGACTCGTCCTGATAGATGAGCCGCGAGGTGAAATCGGTGACGCCGTGCGTCCACTCGTGGGCCATGACGTCGAAAGCGCCCGCCAGGAAAGTAAATCTCCTGCCGTCGCCGTCGCCGAACACCAGCAGGCCGTCGCAGCAGTAGAACGCGTTGTTGATGTACGTGCCCACGACCTCCGGAGACTGCCGGTCGGCTTCCGATCGCGCCAGCGGGTGGACGATGCTGTCCACCTCTTTGTTGCGATCGTCCATGCCGGACCGATTGAAGCGGGTGAAGTAGTAGTCGTACACAAACCCTTGAGCCACGTGCGCGTCGACGGTAGGCCCGTCGCTCCACGAGTTGTCGCTGTCGGTCGCGATATCGGAATTGAACAGGACGCCCGTGTGAAGAAACATGTTCAGACGGCTGGGGGTTCCCGGGAACGCCAGTGTGAAGCCCTGCGCGGGACGCAGCTTGTCGACCGCTTGATAGGTGCCCGAGGCCTGGTTGGTGCTCAGCTTGCGGAGGGAGCCGAAGACGCCATTGCCCTGTCCGATCGCGGCTTGAGAGTGGATGCCGTTGATCGAGCGCACGATCGCACCCGACTGGGCATCGACGTACACCTCGCGGATCGTCCAGTCGCTGCGGACGATCATGCGATAGGCGAGACGGTAGCCGCTCTCGACGGGCACGATGCCCAACGTCGTCTCGCCGGGGATCTGCGCGCCCGCCGGCGCGGCCGCGACGGCAATTTCGTTTGCGCGCTGCGGCGAGATCGACGCACTGACATCGAGCTCGAGCCCCTCGTACAGCCGCCCGGTCACGCTGACAATGGAACGTCCATCCATCTGACGCACCACCTGGCCGCCGAAGACGGGGAGACCCTCATAGAACTGCGACAGGCGCTCGACGGATCGGCCGGCGATCATCTTGTCGTCCACGATCGATGCGATGTCGAGCTGGCCTGCGCCGAGCATCGTGTCGACGCGATTCAAGGCGTCGGGCAGGGCGTCCTCGGACGCGGCGATGCCAAACGATCGGCCGTTTTCGACGGGAGCCTGACCGACGAGCCGGGAGCTGCCTGCAAGAAGAACCGCGGCCACGGCCGCGTAGGGAACGATCTTGTCAACGCCGAGCATGCACACTCCTAGCGCCGGGGGAGGCAGGAGCACAAAGGGGTCGGGAGGGTTTTTCGTGGCGGGTGCGAAAAACCCTCCCGACCCCTGTTTGGCTCCTTCAGAATATCAGCAATCAGATGAATGCGAGCGGATCCACTCCGTAGTCGGCGGGATTCAACGGAGCGGTGACCGATGCCGCACGATCGCCTCGCGTGTCGGCGTCGACCTCCCACAAGTTGATATCGCGGGGCAGATCGAGCCGCTCACCGTCTGTGGCAAAGAGCACGCGCACTTTCGGGCGGTACGGATCGGGCGCATGCACCTGCAGCACGATGGCGATCTCTCCGGAATCGAGCTTCACGAGATTCCCGACCGGATAGATGCCGAGCAACTGCACGAACCGACGGATCAGGTTCTGGTCGAACTGCTTGCCGTCGTTTCTCTGCAGTACGGCCAGGATCCGTTCCGACGGGAATGCTTGCTGGTACTTGCGCTGCGACCGCATGGCGTCGTACACGTCGGCGATGCCGCACAGCATCGTCGCGAGGTTGAGCGTCGGTCTCGAAATTCCGTGCGGGTAACCGGTGCCGTCGAGGCGCAGGTGATGCTCGAAGGCCACGACAGGCGCCAGCGGAGGAATATCCGGCGTGCCCTTGAGAATCTCGGCGCCGTCCACGACGTGCTGCTTCATGATCGTGAATTCTTCGTCCGTCAGCTTGTCCGGCTTGTTCAGGATCTCTGCCGGGGTCTTTACCTTGCCGATGTCGTGCATGAGCGCGGCGAGGCCGAACTCGCGCAGCATCGGACCGTCGACCCCGAGTCCGCGCGCCTGTGCCATGGTCAGGATCGAGACATTCACCATGTGCGTGAACGTGTAATTGTCGTACTCCTTCAGGGCCGTCAGCGCCATCAGCGCCGAGCGATTCTGCACGACCGCCTGTGCCAGCCCGTCGATCATCGACTGTGCCGCCGAAGCATCGGGCCCGCTGTCGCTGCGCGCACTTTCCCACAGCATGTTGGCCACCGACACCGCTTCGGAGTACATCTTGCGGATCGTCGAGGCATCGGTGGCCTGGGGCTCGGTTTCTTCGACCGTGACGCGCCCGACTCGAATATTCGCGGAATCGAGCTGTGCGGCGGCTTCCTTCAGCGCGTCGCCCGAGAGCGTCTTTTCGAGCTGGCCGAACTTTCCGGCAAAGGTCTTCAGTTCTTCGAGCGTGACCGACCGCGAGATCGTCACCCGCTCGATGCCGAGCGCGCCGAAACGGCGGATGAGCTCGCTCATCGAAGCGCTGGCCTTGGTCATGGGAAGGTCGCCGACGATCAACTCCTCGCCGAGGATGCCGATGACGACCGTCTGATCGTGCTGGTGCAGCGAGCGCAGGGCTTCGGCGAGCCCTTCGAGGTTGCGCAGCACGATGGGGTGCGTCGGCGCATAAAGCTGGATGCCGCGCAGCGCGGCGCCGAAGCGCCGCAGCAGGTCGTCTGAAAGCTGAAAACGGGCTGTTGAATCGATCATGACTGTACTGCCCGGGCGGCCGCTCGGACGCCCCTCGGTCCTGAGTTGACGGCTTCTTCCAGAACGCGCTGTGCGGTCGGCGTCCCAATCTGGTGGAGGGCCGCCGCCGCGGTACGCCGCAGCTCGGCGGTCCTGAGCGGTGCCCACCATTCACCGCTGTACAGCGCTTCCCTCAAGAGCTCGACGGTTCCTTCTGCTTTGAGCGCTCCGAGCGATTCCACCGCGCGCAGGTACACAGAGCGGAGCGGACCCTTGCGATCAAGTTTTCGGACGATGTACTCGAAAAGAGGAATGGCGCGTTCGCTCCGCATGGCCACGAGCGCGCCGGTCAGCGCCTCGCGCGTCTGATTCGTGCCGGTCGCGAGGGCCCGTTGCAGCTCCGAGTACGCCTCTTCGGTCCCAATCGAGAGGATTGCGCGCACGGCCTCGCGCTGCACGTGCGGCTCGGCGTCGTCGAGCAGGGTCGTCAGGTCGGGTAGCGCTTCGGTTCCGCCGAACTCGCGCAGGAGGTGGATTGCGGTTCGACGCACCGCCGGATTGGCCGACCCGCGCAGCTGTTCGACGGCGTTGCGTCCGGTCGCCCCGAAGCTAAGAAGAATTTGCGTAAACCGCTGGCGCGCGACCGCCCGCTTTTCGACCGCGAGGGCCTCGGCGAGGGTCTTCAGCACCGATGGGCCGGCCAGATGCAGAAGCTCGGTCAGTTTCTCCGCGGTGACATCGTCGACCGTTCGCAGATGCGACACGACGTGCGTCATCATCGATCCGCCGACAAGGGTCGCAAGCCCGGCCGTCGCGGCGGGTTTCCTTGGCCCGTCGTTTTTGGCTTCTTCCGCGAGGACGCGCGTCAGTTGGACGGCCGCATCGAAATCGCCAAGCATCAGGCAGTCGTCGACGTGACTGACGACGGGCTTCATCATCGTCTGCCAGCGCTGCGGATCCGCCTCGATGTTCAGCAAATCGAGCATCAACCGCAAATCGAGCGCGCGCAACTCGGCGGGACCGACCGACGACACCCAGCCGCCGATCCGCTCGGGCGGATCGTCCGACACCCGTTCCACCTCGATTGCCTGCGTGCGCGCCCCCGACAACTCGCGCGCGTACGACTCCGACACGAACTGCTCGTCGCTGTACGACGTCAGCATGTCGGCCGCGTTTTTCCAGATGTCGAGAAAATCCTCTGTCGAGCCGAGCGGCGACTGCGCCACCTGCGCACGCGCGATGTCGAGCAGGCCCGCGCGCCGGTCCGGTTCCGGTACCAGGGCCTGGAACGCCTGGGCCAGGCGCGTCGTGGCGCCGCCTTTCGAGACGATGCTGTTTGCGACGAAGTTGCCGAGCGTCGCATCGGTCATGCGGCTCGCGATCTGCAGCACCAGATCGGCGGCCTTGTCGGCGCGGCCCTTATCGGTGGACAGCAGCTCCAGCAGCAGCTCGGGCGTGAGCGTGCCGAATCCCTGCGCGATGTTCTTGAGAATCGGCTCGAGCTTGCCCGGATCGGTCCGTCCCACCAGGTCGATGACGCCGCGCAGCATGCGCAACAGGGCGGCGGCTTTCGATCCCATCGCCCCTTCCTCGCTCTGCTCGAGCGCCAGGACGAACTCGCTGAAGCGCTGGGGGTCGCCGCAGACATCCATGAGATGCTTCAACGTTTCGTCGTCGATTGGCGCGTCGGGGTTGAGGCAGGCGCGGATGATGTCGTCCCACTTCGATTGCGTCGTGCCCTCGCGTTCGCGCAGGATGTCGGCGTAATCGATCTCCTGGAGCTCCAGGTGGGATTGTCCGGTCGCCGCCCACAAGTGGCCCACGCCCCCCGCCGCCCGGACGTCGTCGAACGACTTGGCGAGGATGTTGAGGAACGGCAGCCAGCCTTCCGGTTCCGGGCTCGAATGCAGCGTGACCATCCCAATCATGTGGTCGTGCAGCAGCGTGCCCGTTTCGCGAACCGCCTGGTCGGGCTTCACGGCCGCCGCGCCGTTCATCAGCAGATTGTCGGGCACGACGCCAAGCCGGACCGGCCCGTTCGCGGTGATGCGCGAGGAGGCGTCGGTCAGCCGTGCGAGCGACAGCTTGATGGCGGGATGCGACAACGGATACAACGTGACCGCCCGCGCCGCGGCCTTGATGGCCCGCGCGAAATCGGTCAGCTTCGCCGTGCTGTCGAGGTCGAGCTGCGGAACGTCTTTTTCCTGAGTGCTCATAGCAATGTCAGCGGATCAATGTCGATCGAGTCCGGATCGATGGCCTCGACCACCGCGCGCGCGTATCCGCCCCGCGCGTCGCGCTCCCACGTATTGGCGAAAAACGGCTCTTCGAGCCGATCGCCCTGCTCGTTGAATACGATCTTCACCTGCGGCCTGAACGGGTCGGTCGGGTGCTCTGCCGTGATCACGCCCACTTCGTCCGTGTTGAGGCGTACGAAATTCCCGACGGGAAAGAGCCCCATGATGTTGACGAACCGTTTGAGCAGCTTCTGGTTGAACGCCGGATTGTCCTTCTCGCCCATGATCGATCTGATGCGATCGGTGGCGAGGCCCTGGCGGTACGGACGGTTGCTGCGCAGCGCGTCGAAGACGTCGGCGATGCTCACGATCATCGTGCACAGGTTGAGCTCGCGGTGGCCGATGTTCTCGGGGTATCCGCTGAGGTCCTGCTTCAGGTGGTGCTCGAACGCCACAATCGGCGCGAGGGCGGGCATTTCGGGCGTCTTCCGCAGGATGTGCGCGCCGTCGACGACGTGGCGCTTCATGACTTCGAACTCGTCCTTCTCGAGCTTGCCCGGCTTGTTCAGCACCTCGAGCGGCGTGTTCACCTTGCCGATGTCGTGCATCAGCGCAGCGAACCCGAACTCCCTCAACAGCGGACCCTCGAGGTTGAGCGCCCGCGCCTGCGACATCGCGAGCACCGACACGTTCACCATGTGCGTGAAGGTGTAGTTGTCGTACTTCTTCAACGCCGTCAGCGCCATCAGCGACGTGCGGTCCTGCGTGACGACCTTGGCCAGGCTGTCGATGATCTTGCGCGCCGCGTTCGGGTCGGGCTTGTCGCCGGCCTTGGCCTGCTCCCAGATGTTCTCGGCGGTCTCGACGGCGGTGTTGTACACCTTCTTCGCCATCGCGATGCCGGTGTGCTCGTCATCATCGGCCTCAATAGTGATCTTGCCGATCGTGATCCGCCTGACCCCTTTGGCCAGCAGCCGGTCAGGCAGCGGAACCGTGCTTCGGCGATCGGCGAACACCTCGACGAGCGTCTTCAGCTCGTCGCGCGTGACTCCCTGGTCGAACGAGATCTTCTCGATCTCGCGCTCGTGCATGTCTCGAACGAAGCCGACGAGCTGCGCGGAGAACTTGCCCAGCCTCAGATCGTTGACGACGATGTCGTTGCCGAGGAATCCGACGACGGCGTTGCGGCTGGTCTGGAGGTTCTTGGTCAGCGACCCGAGCAGCGTGTCGATGCTGCGCTGTACGAGAGGGTGCGTCGAGGCGTAGAGCTCTCCCGCCCGGATGGCCGCCGACAGGCGCCGCACGAGATCTTCCCGGAGAACGATGTCACTCATTGCAACTTGGCCTTTGCCAGCCGGCGCAGCAGGTGGTCGCCTTCCGAAGCCGCCTTCTCCAGCGCGTGTTTCGATTCCTGTGTGCCAATCGATGCCAGCGCCTCGACCGCCGTGTCTTTCAACGCCCGGTTCTTCGAAAACGCGAACCACCGTTTCCGGCCGGCGACTCTGGCGATCGGCCGCACGGCCGTGTCGGTGTGCACCAGCTTGAGCGCGTTCAGCGTGTCGAGCACCACCGTGTGGTCCTTGCCGAGCGGCTCGCTTTCATCGAGGATGCGCACGAGCATCGGCACGACTCGAGTGTCGCGTCCCGCGACCAGCGCATCGATGACCGCCCGGCGCTGTTCGCCCGTCGCGGCCCGCAGCACCGTGTGAATCGCTCGAGCGGCCGAAGGGTCGCGGATGTTCGCCATGGCCGTCACCGCCGCTCGCACGATCCGTGGGTCGCCGCGTCGGAGCATCGGTTGCAGCAGCGGCACCGCCTCGGCTGCCGCGATCCGTCCCAGGATGTCCGCGACCTCGCACTGGACGGATGCCCGCTCGTCGTCCACGAAGACGGCCAGGCGCGACACCGCCGGAGCGCCGAATCCGACGATGATCTCGGTCGCTCGCACCTTGGCGGCCGTGCGTTCCTGCATCCGCAGCGTCATGCCGAGCACGTCGACGACCGGCGGTCCGAGCAGACGACAGATGGACGTGAAGACCTCGTGGCTCCCGGCGTCGAAATCCCCGAGCATGAGGACCGTTTCGTGCATCGCGGGCGACGTCGCGAGCCGGGCGAGCGCCTCGCGGCAGGCGCCGGGCGCGATGAACCGTGCGTCGGCGCTGGCCTCGAACAGCGCCAGCACGACGCTGTGCGCCTCGGCGAAGTCGCCGGCCATCAGCAGGTCTTCCGCGAGCGCCGTCATGTCGTCCGCAATGTCTGCTGCACGCTCCGGTCCGCGCTCGAGCTTCAGGAGATCGATGATGAGCACGACCGACAGCTTGCGTACGTTCTGCTGGCCGAGGCTCTCGGTCCACGCCGGCATTTCCTCCGGCAGGTCCTTCAGGGCCATCGTCTCGCTGCGCGCGGTGGCGCCGTCGAGCTGCGATCGGTACTGCTGCGAGACGAAGGCCTCGTCGTTGTACGCGATCAACAGTTCTTCCATCGACGACCAGATGGCCTTGAACTGCTTTGTCTGGCCGAAGTTGGTCTCCGAGAGCATCGTGCGCGTCATCGTCAGCACGCGCTGCTTCCGTTGCGGGTCGGGGGCGATCGTGTCGAATACCGCGGCGAGCCGATCCGTCGCCTGACCCTCCTTGGCGAGGGCGGCCGCGAGGAGCTGCGCCACCTTCTGATCGTCGAACGCACCCGCGAGCCCCTGCACGACCTGCACGGCCGAGCCGGGGTCGTCTTCGCATTGCAGCATCTCGATGACGACGTACGGGTCCAGGTTTGCCGCCGCCGTCGCCAGGTTCTGCATGACGGCGTCCGAGTTTTCAGCGGCTTTGACCGACGCGATGCTGGCCAAGTGGCGGAATGCGGCCAGCACCGTGGCGGCCTGCGTGGTAATCATCGGCGCGCCATCCGGCGTGCACTTCGGCTCCATCACGGCAGTGGCGAGCTCGCCGATCTGCAGCGGATCGCCCGCAATGGCAAGCAGCCGTTGCTGAGCCGCTTCGTCCATCGTTTTCTGGCCCGACACGATCGATTGCACGATCGACTTCCAGAGGTCGTCGTGTGTGCGCTCGCTGTGCTGATCTTTGTCTTCGAGCACCTGCGCGAAGTCGATCTGCTCGAGCGTGATGGTGATGTGGCCGTCGTCGCGCCACACGCCCTCGGGGCCGCCACGCTCGCGGAGCCGCGCGCGGTCGAGCGCGAGCAGGTGCAACAGCTTCGAGATGGCCTCGGGAGGCACCTTGCCGGCGAAGGTCAGCCGAAGCAGGTCGCGGTCGTGGAGGAGCCTGGCCGCCTCCACGATCTGCGGGTTGGAGGGCACCGGGAAGCTCTCGATCAACAGGGTGTCCGGTGTGATGCCGAGGGAGAACACGGCGTCGTTGGTGGCGTCCTGGATGGCGTGCGCCAGGCGCTCGAACGACGCGCGAACCGCCGGATGATCTTCGGGATACAGGGTCCAGTGCCGGGCCGCCGAGACGAGCGTACGGGCGAAGGTGGTGACGCCTTCCACGAGCTCTGGTGCAAGTTTGACGGCCTCGGGTTGAGAAGACACGATTCTTCGGTATTATCGGACCGACACAGTCCACGGATGCGCGCTGTCGACATCATCCAGAAGAAGCGAGACGGCGGCGTGCTCACGCCAGCGGAGATCCGGTTTTTCGTCGCCGGAGTTACCGATTTTTCACTTCCTGACTATCAGGCCGCGGCCCTGCTGATGGCCGTTCTGCTGCGCGGCATGACCCCGGAGGAGACATCGGTGCTCACCGATGCCATGGTGCGCTCGGGCTCGCGGGTCGATCTTTCGGACATTCCGGGCGTGAAGGTCGACAAGCACAGCACCGGTGGCGTCGGCGACAAGACCTCGATCGTCATCGCGCCGCTGGTGGCGGCGTGTGGTGGCGTGGTGCCGATGATGTCGGGCCGTGGGCTGGGGCACACCGGCGGCACGCTCGACAAGCTCGAGTCGATTCCCGGGTTCAGGACAAACCTGTCGATTTCTGAGATGAGGGCGTCGCTGTCGGCCATTGGCTGTGCCTTGATCGGCCAGACCGCGCAGATCGCGCCGGCCGACAAGAAGCTCTACGCGCTGCGGGACGTGACCGGGACGATCGAAAGCGTGCCCCTGATTTCCGCGTCGATCATGAGCAAGAAGATCGCGGAAGGCATCGACGCGCTGGTGCTCGACGTGAAGTGCGGCAAGGGGGCCTTCATGAAGACGCGGGAAGACGCACGCACGCTCGCCCAGTCGCTCGTCGCCATCGGCAAGTCGGCCGGCGTGCGGACCGAGGCGGTATTGACGGCGATGAACTGGCCGATCGGGTGTGCGGTTGGCAACGCCAACGAAGTCATCGAGTGCATCGATCTGTTGAAGGGCCGGGGCCGCGCCGATCTGGTGGCGAACTCGCTCGAGCTCAGCTACCGCATGCTCATCGCTGCGGGCGTCGCACGCGATCGATCGGACGCCGAAGCGAGGTGCCGCCGCGCGCTCGAATCGGGCCAGGCGCTCGAGCGACTGAGAGCGATTATCGAACGGCAGGGGGGCGACCCGCGCGTCATCGACGATTACACCCTGATGCCGCACGCGCCCGAGGAGCACATCATCAGGGCTCCGATTGACGGGTTCGTGACCGAGCTCGACGCCGGCTTGATCGGACGGGCGTCGGTCATCCTCGGTGGCGGCCGCGATCAGGTGGACGACGAAATCGATCCGGCCGTCGGTATCATGATTCCCGCGACGGTGGGCGACGAGGTGCGGGCCGGAGATCCGGTGTTGCGCGTGCTGTACCGTTCCAGCCAACGGCTGGGACACGCGCTCCCGCTGCTGGACGACGCGGTGCTGGTGAGCGAATCGCCCGCCCCGTCGATGCCGATGGTCATGGAAGAGGTGGTCTGATGGTGACTGACATGATGGTGCGCCGGTTTGTGCTGCTCCTCGGCGTCGCGCTGCTGTCGGGCTGCAGCCCCCGCGCGTTTGCGGTCAGCGATCCGAGTACGACCGAGACGGGCATCGTCTTCGACATCGGCGGCAAAGACGATCGCTCGTTCAACGCCGCGGCCTGGAACGGCGTGAAGTGCGCGGAAACGGGGAAGTGGCCCGATGGCAGCGACTGCGGCAAGCCGGCGCTCGGCGTCGTGCTCCGGGACGTGGAGCCTGGAACTCCGGTCAACATCGAGCCGGCGATGCGCGCGTTTGCCGAGCGTCGGTACGACGTCATCATCGGCATCGGGTTCGCGCAGGCGCCCATTCTCGATGCCGTCGCAAAGGACTATCCCGACATCCAGTTTGCGATCGTCGATGGTGTCAGCGAGCAGCCGAACGTCGCCTCGCTGGTATTCAAGGAGCACGAAGGCTCCTATCTGGTCGGCATCCTCGCGGCGATGACGTCCAGGACGGGCACGCTGGGATTTCTCGGCGGCATGGACATCGGGCTCATCCACCGCTTCGCGAAAGGCTTCGAAGAGGGCGCCAAATCGGTGAACCCCAACATCAGGGTTCTCGAAAACTTCGTGGGCGTCACCGATGCCGCCTGGAACAATCCCGGCCGAGGCAAGGAGCTGGCGCTGGCCCAGATCGCAAAGGGCGCCGACGTGATTTTCACGGCCGCGGGCAATTCCGGTCTCGGCGCCTTCGACGCCGTCGAGGAGATGGGACGCGATGCGAACGGGCGTGCCACGCACTTCGTCATCGGCGTGGACTCGAACCAGAACATGGTGAAGCCGGGGTTCGTGTTGACGAGCATGGTGAAGCGCGTCGACAACGCGGTCTACCAAATCGTGAAGGAAGTGAAAGAGAAACAGTTCAAGCCGGGACTGCACGTCTTCGGTCTCGAGAGCGATGGCGTGGGGTATTCGGTCGACGAGTTCAACCGGAACTTGCTGACGCCGGACGCCATCAAGGCCGCCGAAGAAGCGAAACGGAGAATCATTGCGGGCGACATCAAGGTGACGGATGCGATGTTTCAATGATCGAGCTTAGGAACATCACCAAGCGCTTCGGCGGCGTCCTCGCCAACGACCATATCAACATCGCGGTCGAGCCCGGCACCATTCACGCCATCGTCGGCGAGAACGGGGCGGGGAAGTCGACCGCCATGCGCATCGCTTACGGCTTCTACACCGCCGACAGCGGAGAGATTCTCGTCGACGGCGAGGTTCGTGGCATCAGGCGGCCGTTCGATGCCATTGCGCTCGGCATCGGCATGGTGCATCAGCACTTCATGCTCGTCGACACGATGACGGTTGCCGAGAACATCGTCCTGGGTGCCGAGCCAGGCGGCAGCGTCCGCCTTGAAATGGACGAGGCGCGCGCACGTGTCCGCGCACTGTCGGCCGAGCTGGGCCTGTCGGTGGATCCGGATGCCTTCATCGAGAATCTCTCGGTCGGCCAGCAGCAGCGTGTCGAGCTGCTGAAGGCCCTCTATCGGAACGCGCGGCTCCTCATCCTCGACGAGCCGACCGCCGTGCTGACGCCGCAGGAGGTCGAAGAATTTTTCGCCATCCTTCGCAAGATGCGCGAGCTGGGCAAGACGATCATCATCATCACGCACAAGCTGGCCGAGGTGTTGTCGATCTCGGATGCCGTCACCGTCATGCGCGACGGCAACGTGGTCGGCCGGGTGAAGACGAACCAGACGAGCGCGGCCGAGCTGGCACGGCTGATGGTGGGCCGCGACGTGCTGCTGCACGTGGAGAAGGGTCCGGCCATGCCCGGAGCCGTCGTGCTGAGCGCGCGCAACCTCTCGGTCGGCGGAAAAGGCGCCAGGAGCGGAGCTATTTCGGCGGTGACGAACGTTTCCTTCGACGTGCGAGCCGGCGAGATCGTCGGCATCGCCGGCGTGGAAGGCAACGGCCAGCGGGAGCTGATCGAGGCGATCGCCGGCCTTGTGAACCCGGCGCTCGTGTCGGGCGAGCTCGTCTTCGAAGGCCGGCCGCTCGCCGGGCTGGACGCTCGCGCGCGCCGCGAGCGCGGCATCGCGCACATTCCCGAAGACCGGCATCGCCGCGGGCTGCTGCTGGAGTTCAGCCTCGAAGAGAACGCCATCCTCGGGGTTCATTACAGGCCGCCTGTGGCGACCGGGGTCATGATCAACGAACGCGAGGTGAAGCGGCGGACAGCGGACATCATTCAGCGGTTCGACGTGCGGCCGCCGAATCCCGCACTGCCCGCGCGCGCCCTGTCCGGGGGCAACCAGCAGAAGCTCGTCATCGGACGCGAGTTCGAGCTGCCGCCGAAACTGCTGCTCGTGGCTCAGCCAACGCGCGGCGTCGATATCGGCGCGATCGAGTTCATTCATCGCAAGCTGGTCGCGCTTCGCGATGCTGGGTGCGCTGTGCTGCTGGTCTCGGCAGAGCTCGAGGAAGTCATGTTGCTCTCGGACCGGCTGCTGGTCGTTCACAAGGGACGGATTGCCGGCGAGGTCGATCCGGCCACCGCGAACACCACCGACATTGGATGCCTCATGACAGGAGCGCAGCGAGGTTGACCCGCGAGTCATCGCTACCTTTGGCACTCCTGTTTCCGCTCGTTGCCGTCCTCGCGGCGTTCGCCGTCGGCAGTGTGTTCGTGCTGGCCATCGGCGACAACCCGCTCGAAACCTACGGGCTGCTCCTCGGCAGCGCGCTGTGGTGGCCCGACGGCATCGGCTACACCCTCTTTCTCGCGACGCCCCTCATCTTCACTGGACTGGCGGTCTCCGTGGCGTTCAGGGCCGGGCTCCTGAACATCGGCGCGGAAGGGCAGCTCTACGTCGCGGCGTTTGCCACCGCCTGGACCGGGATCGTCCTGGGTGGTCTGCCGGCCGTGGTGCTGGTTCCGCTGTGCATGGTAGCCGCGGTACTTGCCGGCGGCATCTGGGGCGCCATCCCGGGGCTGTTGAAGGCTCGCTTCGGATCGCATGAGGTGATCAACACCATCATGATGAACTTCATCGCGGTCGCCCTGGTCAGCTATTTCACGCAGTACCACTATCGGGTTCCCGGCGATCCGATTTTGCAGTCGGCGCCTATCTCGGAGAGCGCGTACATTCCCCGGCTCGGTACGATGATTCCCGGGCTGCCGGCGCGCATTCCGCTGAATGTGGCATTCCTGCTCGCGCTCATCGCCAGCGTCGCCGTCTACGTGTTCCTGTGGCGAACGAAGTGGGGCTACGAGATTCGCGCGACGGGCAGCAATCCGTCGGCGGCCGAGTACGGCGGCATTTCCGTCCCGCGCCAGATTGTCCTTGCCATGGCGATTTCCGGCGCGCTGGCCGGCATGGTGGGCATCAACGAAGTGCTCGGCTATCGGCATCGCTACTACGACGGGTTCTCCGACAACTACGGATTCACCGGGATCGCGGTCGCGCTGCTGGGCCGGAATCATCCTGCCGGCGTCGTGCTTGCGGCGCTGCTGTTTGCCGTGCTCTCGCGCGGCGGTATCCCGGTCGACGCCTTCACCCGGAACGTCACCAAGGACATCGTGCAGATTCTGCAGGCGACGATCATCCTGTTCATCGCCGCGGAAGCGATGTTCCGCGGGCCTCTGACCCGCCTGAGGCACAGACTGCAGGAGGGGCCGCGCCATGGCTGACCTCTTTACGATCTCGCTCGTGTTTTCGACGATCCGATTGTCGACGCCGCTCGTGCTCGCGGCGCTCGGCGGGATGTTCTCGGAACGCTCGGGCGTCATTAACATCGCGCTCGAGGGCATGATGCTGGCCGGCGCGTTCACGGCGGCGGCGATGACCTATTCGACCGGCAGCCCATCAACGGGCCTGGCGGCGGCCATCGGCGCCGGACTGCTGGTCGCGCTGATTCACGCGGTCGCCTGCATCCGCTACAAGGCCGACCAGGTGGTCGTCGGGACGGCCATCAACATTCTGATGCTCGGCCTGCCGGGATTCCTGAGCGGCGCCTTCTTCCTTTCGTCCGGGTCGACGCCGCAGATTCCGATCGAGCAGTTAATCCCTCGCGTGCCGATCGTGCTGGCGTTCGCGCTGGTGCCGATCACGTGGTACGTGCTGAACAGGACGCCGTTCGGGTTGCGGCTGCGCGCGGTGGGAGAAAATCCCGAAGCCGCCGATGCCGCGGGCATCAACGTGGCACGGATGCGATACAGCGGCGTGCTGTTGTCGGGAGCGCTCGCCGCGATTGGCGGCGCGTATCTCTCGATCGGCCAGTCGTCGCTCTTCACGCGCAACATGACGTCGGGCCGCGGGTTCATCGCGCTCGCCGCGCTCATCTTCGGAAAATGGCGGCCGCTGCAGACCATGCTGGCGTGCGTGTTCTTCGGGCTCACCGAAGCCGTTACCATTCAGATGCAGGGCGTTGTTAAACTGCCGTCCGGCGAGGACATCCCGGTGCAGTTCATTCAAATGGTTCCCTACGTGCTGACGATCGTCGTGCTCGCGGGCTTCATCGGGCACTCGCGGCCGCCGCGCGCGCTGGGCCACGCATACGAGAAGGAACGGTGAGCGCGTCTTCCTACTACGATCAGGTGCAGAGCGCTGCCGCGCGCGTGCGAGCCACATCGGCCCGCGTCCCCGCTGTCGCCGTGGTGCTCGGGTCGGGGCTCGGCGATTTCGCCTCGAGCCTCGAGCGCGCGACGTCGATACCCTACGAGGAGATTCCGCACTGGCCCGCGTCCAACGTGGTCGGCCACGAGGGGCGTCTCGTCATGGGCGAAGTGTCGGGTCGGCTGGTTGCCGCGCTATCCGGCCGGGCGCACTTCTACGAAGGGCACGATCTGCGCACCGTCACGTTTGCCACCCGGGTTCTCGGCGTGCTCGGCGTCAAGGTGCTGATCCTCACGAACGCCGCGGGAGGGATCAATACCGCGTTTACCCCGGGCGACCTGATGGTCATCGAGGATCACATCAACCTGCTCGGGAGCAACCCGCTGGTCGGACCGAACGACGAGCGCTTTGGTGTGAGGTTTCCGGACCTCACCAATGTCTACTCGCGGCGGCTGCGCGCCATTGCCGACGAGGTGGCGGGGGCGCAGGGCCAGGTGCTGCGTCATGGAATTTATGTTGCGTGCCACGGGCCGTCGTACGAAACTCCTGCAGAAGTGAGATACCTCCGTTTGATCGGGGGGGACGCGGTGGGGATGTCCACGGTCCCGGAGGCCATCGTGGCGCGGCATATGGGTCTCGAAGTTTTGGCGATTTCGTGTATCACGAATCTGGCCGCGGGCGTGCTGCCGCAGCCGCTGAACCACGAAGAAGTACTTGAGACGGCGAGGCGAGTGCGGGGACAATTCCTCTCGCTGCTGAACGCCATCATAGTGAGGATCTGAGTGGCCGAACAGTCTGTCGTGTCCGTCGTCGCGCTCGAGATCTCAGACGGGAAGGAGACCGAGTTTCTCGCGTTGACCGGGCGTTTGCAGGGACTGGTGCGCAACAAGGGGTACGGCACCAACCAGTTGCTGCGCGACGGGTCGCATCCGAGGCGGTACTACGACATCCGCATCTGGCGCAACGCCGAATCGGCTGCGCTGGCCGAGAACGACGGCGACATCCAGCGGTTGCGGCACGATCTCGAGCAGTACCTGCAGTCAACGCCCCTGGTGGACGTGGCGTGGGCGGTGGAGATGGGTCTCGCGACGGCGGGACCGTGGCAGGAACGGCGGGTCCTCGGCGATCGGCGAGGCGCGCTCGACCGCCG
>Ga0065707_10081827_pt1 | contig 35647 bp, 56 predicted proteins | sample SwiRhicommuniRL3_FD_59094 | JGI IMG/M metagenome (GOLD analysis project Ga0065707, IMG submission 59094) | Switchgrass rhizosphere bacterial communities from Rose Lake, Michigan, USA - RL3 v2 (version 2) | ecosystem: Host-associated > Plants > Roots > Rhizosphere > Soil | place: East Lansing...
CTACCGGGAAGAAATGTCTCACGCGAGACGCCGAGAGGAGAAAGAGCCAATCGGCCAAGGCCCTCAACATCTCCCGGCATTCCCGGCACAGAGGACGCAAGGCCAATGGGTACGCCCTTCGTTACATCCGCGAAAAACTGATCGTTTTGCGCTTTTTGCTCGGGCGTGAGCGTGAGCGGCGTTTTGCCCTCCATTGTGCGGCCGACTTGCGCGGCAAATCCGCCACGCTGCACGCGGGACGGAACGGGCGCGGCAGAATTTGGGATCAGATCATCGAACATGCCGCCGCCAGCAGCAGGCTGAGATTCCCCCTGCTGCATCTCGGCCTCAAGCTGAGTGGCAAAGCTCTGCGCCGATTCTGGTTTGTCGAAGATGCCGAAATGCTCGCCCGTATCGCGAAAGCGTTGGAGAACCGCTGCATCATCAACCGAACGGTCAGGCTTGACGCGGCGTAAATTCTTGCCGCCCGCCATGGTCGGAAGCAGAACTTCCTTCCCATCAATATTGTAGGAAGCGGTCTTGACGTTACTGAATGAGCCGTCTGGGTTTTTGACCTTCGGGAATTTCTGATAGTCCCAAGGGCTCGCGGTGTAGGGCGTCAATAGCCCACCAGGAAGCCCGCCCTGGTCCTGTTGCTCCTTCTTGGGAATGAGATCGTCAAACATCCCCATTAGAGGCCACCCGGATCAATGCCGTTTTTGCGAAGGCGCTCAATCACCTTGTCTCGCGGAGCACCGGCAGCAATAGCAGCGCGGGCCTCATCGAGCACACTACCGCCACCTGCCGACTGTTGCGCCGGGGCGGCATTCCTGCGCTTCACCGCACCGGAGCGGATGCCAGTGACAACAGCGCGCGGATCAAGCTGATATTCCTTGGCCAATGCCTCGTATTGCTGATCTCTGGAGGCTTGAATATCGTCTGCGCCCTCGTAGATTTTATCGGCTGCGTTGAGGAAATCCTTCCTCATGCTTGGCGTCATGCGCTTGCCTTGCCATAGCGAGCTGACGGCATCCCAAGAGATGCCAAGCCTTTCGAGAAGTGGCCGAGCGGTTGCTGCTGTAGCAAATTCGCTTTCACGAACCACAGAACCCGGATCGAGCAGCTTCACATACGAATAGAGCATGGAGAGATCACCAGCCGGCGACTCTGGCACCGATGAGATGCGCTGATAGGCGTCCTGGATCGCCTTGAACTCTCCCGACACCGCGCGGTAATCGTCGCGCAGGGAATTGCCCATCTGGAATTTCTGGCCCGGCGAATCCGTCTGGACCGATGTTGGGACCGTGCCAGGGGGCGTGGTCTTCCACTGTCCGTCATCGTCCATGAATTCATATTCGCCGTTCTTGAACCGGCTCTGCCGAACGCCCTTGCCAGGGATCAGGATTGCGCCGCCTTGCGAGCCTCGCGATTGCTCCGTCTCCGTCTGCGTGAGTTTGTTCAGACCGGCTTTGTATTCGTCATCGGTGATGCGCTTTGCCTGCCAATCGGCGCGGAGTTGAGCAATTGGCGTAAGTGGGCGTTCTGTCGTGGCAGCTTGCGGGAAGGGATCGAACTTCCCGGTCTGTGCATTCCGCTGCCCCTGAAGTCCGCCAACGGTTTCCTCGCGCCACTCAGGCTCCTTGGGCAAGCTCTCCTTGAGGAATTGCGCTGCCGTGCCGAACTGCCCCGCAGCCGCCATGGCTTGCACGGCTGCCGATTGCGGAGCCCTCAGGTAATCGACTGGCGAATTTGCCCCGACTTGTACCTGATCAAGTTTCTGGCGCGCTTGGTCATAGCCGGGGGAGCCTACTTGCGGCGTGATCGGGATTTGATCCGGGGGCGGAGCACCGGGCTTGAATGCCGATTTTGCGGCCTCAATCTGACTCTGTTGTTGGTTCCATTCCTGTTGCCGGTGTGCCCACTCTTGTTTCTGCATCTCCATTTGCTGCTGGCGATATTGGGCCATCTGCTGTTGCTCACGCGCAGCAAGAATCCCGCGCCCCATGGGTGTCCATGGGAGGGTATTGCCGACAAAATCCAAGATGCCGGAAAGGAGAGGCATCTACTTGCCTCCACTCATGAGCATCGATCCAATCCCAGCGGGAAACCCACCGGCTCCCGGCGTCCAATTTCCGCTCGTGGGATCGAATGACGCTTGGTTGCCACCAAGGCCACTCAACGCACCCATCAGCATGGAGTTAGGGCCGCTACCGCTGCTGCCGTGCTGAATCACTCCCGGCCCCTGTGCCATCGGCGCGGGCGGTGCGCTTCCCAAGCCAAGTCCGCCGCCACCCATAGGCGTGCCGCCGCCCATCGCGCCACCCGCGAGCAATCCATGCTGCATGGGCGAGCCCTGCAACAGCTGGCGCAGATCGCGCCCGTCCAATTGCCCGCCACCAAATGCGCGCTGCATATACGGAACGCTGAGAGGATCGATTGCCATTGGCATCACCTACTTTCCAAAGAGCCGGAAGCCCGATGTATCGGTATGAGCAATCGGGGCCTCCATGAACGAACTGGTCTGCGAACCAAACGGCGCGCCAACGATGCTCATAAACTGGTTGAGCTTCTGCGCCGGGTTGTCGGCCAATGCCTGATTGTGCTGGTCATAGATCGAGCCCGCGCCCAGCATTGCATTCGCCGGCCCATATCGGGATTGCTCAACGCCCGGAGCCAAGCTCGCCGCACTCATCATCCGGTCGCGTTCGGACTGATAGGAATCGAACAGCCGCCCCATCTGATTTTCAGCAGAGCCGAACATGTAGGGCGCGAGGCCCGTTGCTATTCCCTGCCCGACTGCCGCTTGTGCAAGCGGCGAATCTCCCGCACGCCCCGCGAGCGCAAAGTTGGACATCACTTGCGGAACGACTTGGTTCCCGATGCTGCTGGAGAGTTGGTCGATATAATCGTTTTTCCCCACGCCCCCCAACCAACCGGCAGGATCGAGATAGTTGCCCGAGAGCGTGTTGCCGAGCGCGCCAGCCGCCTGCTGGGGGAGTTGCGAACTCTGCGCGGTCTGTTGCGTCATGCTCAGGCCTTGCTCTGTCTGTGGCGAGAGTGGCGCGACAGTCGGCGGGCCGGTGAGCTGGTTCTGCGCTTCCGTGAAGCCCTGCTGGATGAGCGGTTGCTGCGGTGTCCATGGCGCGGACGAGCCGGTGCCTGTGGTCGTGCCGTAGGACGTTGAACCCTTGCCCATTAGAACATCCTTCTGTGAAGCGTGTAGACAGGCTCAAACCCGTATTCGATCATTGTCCGGGTCCATCCGCCGCGACCGCCAAACTCCATCCCCTCGCAGTCCAGCGTTCTTGCGAACTTCTCGATTTCAGTGACAAAGTGAATCCAGTTCTGCATTCCATGCTCACGCCCTGCCACAACGAGAATGTGCAGGAGCCTCATGCGCGGATACGTCACCATCTGCGTCACGCAGCACGCGTGCGGCGTGCCTTCGTCACTGACTGCAAGCCATAGCTTCATGTTTCTGTTCATGAGCCCGTCGTAGACATCGCGCGGAAAGATCGTGACGCCGCCGCCATACATGATGGCCTTCTCGATCCAGCCCTCTATGCGAGGCCACCAGCCCGGCGTGTCAGTCCATTTGGGCGTGATGAGGTTCATCAGCCGTACTCGATAACGCGGACTGCACCACGCGCACCGCCGCCGCCCGCACCTGACGTATTGGTGTTGCGGCACGATCCACCGCCGCCGCCACCACCGCCTGGAGCCGCGCCCGCTGCGCCATCCCCCGCATTTGTTGTCGCGCTGGACCCACCAGAAGGACCGCCATCCCCGAAGAACGGGAATGTTGCATCTGACGCAGCTATTGCGGCAGTCGCGCTGCTCACTGGACCAACAGTGCCGCCGCCTTCGCCGCGATCTGTAGTCGTCTGCTGAAACATACCCTTACCGGCACTGCCAAAGGCTGCACCGCCGAGTTGTCCAGCAGTAACGCCGCCCGCGGTTGTGATGAGCGCGCCCTGCGCGCCGCCACCGGGGCCGCCGTAGCCAAATGGCGTTCCGCCTTTTCCTCCAGACCCCGCTGTACCTAATGGAGCGCCCGCGCTGCCAGTCCCGAACCCAGGACTGGCGAACGGCGTTGTATATGCTTGGCCGTTCATCGCGCCCCACAGAGGGGAGTTCCTTGCAAAAGCTGTTCCGGGGGCAGCGCCGCTTGATAAACCAGCGGCTCCAGCGTTGCCGCCAGCAGCGGCAAGATACGCCCCGAAGGAAGATGGATTCCCCGCTGTTCCGCCAGTCCCGTTGCTTGTCCCCGTAACGCCAGCGGGGCCGCTAACTGAGCCGCCGACCGTGACGCTGACGGGGCTCGTAATGTCCGACGCTCGAAACCATGCCGCCGCCACCGCCCCAGCCGACCCGCCGCCACCACCAGAGCGGTTTGTCGCGTTCGTTCCTGCTGCACCAGAGCCCGCCGAGCCGCCACCACCAATCACTTCTACATAAAGAAGAACAGTGCTGGCGTTGAGGCTATGAGTGCCGTTCCCTGTGTGCTCAGTGGACGCGATGACTGACAGGCCGCTACCACTCCCCGCTGGGACCGAATATGCGCCAGTGCCATCCAGATATTTTGTCGCGTCGTTCGGGGCCTTCGGCGCAAAGCCGTGCATGGATGTACTGACGTTGAACGCCGTCGTATCGGTGAGAGAAAGATGCGTCTCCATAATTGAGCCGAGCTTGACGATGCCCGAAATCTGCGGAGTCGCGTCGTCATAGGTGAAATCAATTGTCCCCGTATCCGCGAGAATAAGGCCGACTGAATCCTGCGCCTGCTCATCCGTATAGGCACCGCCGCCAACATCCGCCCGCTGCGCCACAGACCACCAATTGGTATTGTCCGACTTAACGGTCATGAAGCTGTACTGAGCGGTGAGCGTTTGGGTCAGTGCCCCGTCAATCGTCTCAGTGCCCTTGGCATCGATGACAACGACGTTAACGCCGCCATCGATCTTCTTGACCGTCAGCAGCCGCCCCTCACGCCCCGCCGCCGTGAGCAAATAAATCGTGATCGGATTGTCGGCCTTGCAGAGCAAGAGCGAGTCCGAATCCACCATCGTATAGGTGGAGGAGATGGTTGTGGGCGTGTCCGTTGGATGCAACGCGCGGTGGCTGATGCTGCGGTTCACCGCCCGCGCAAGCTGGCGCAGATGATCCTTGGTGTCCTGATACTCGATAGGAACCGATTGTTCTTGCCTTGAGACATCGCGGATGGTCGGCATCAGCGTTCACCCAAGAGCGTGTAATCGATTTCCATCCCCACATAGCGGGCGTTATCCATGCCAGCCGCGCCAACATTCACCGACATGGAGAACTTCTGAAACCGCCCAGCCGTTCTCATGGCTGCGAAGTTTTCCGCGTTGAGATTGACCGCCGTCAGAGACGCTGGCGTGGATGATGGCAGCGGGCTATCCATCACCTTCGCGCTTACGCTCCCCGTTGGCGTGACGCCAAGGCCTGCATTATCCATGAGGAGACGCACGCCATTGCATTGCCAACGCCGCCCAGGAACGGGCTGCAATACGTTCGTGCTGAAGACTGCCGTAACGGGCGTGTTGGATGTAAACGTGCAGAGCTGGTGACTGGTATTGAACGCGATCAGCTTGTGCGAAGGCTGGCCCTTGCGAATCTCGCCTATAACCTCTGCGGTCTCATCCCAACGCACCCAGCGTTTCTCATCGAAGCGGAAGCACAGCATCTCCTTGGCATAACCAGCCGTATCGAGCGGGAATGCCCAGATGATGAGCTTATGGAGCGGGAATGCCGCAACGCTGATGTCATGCAGCCGCGTTTGCTCAACGACGCGCCAAAAATGATCGTCCACCGTATGCTGGCCGATGCGCTCAACGCCCATGCCGGCGGTGATCCGCATGAAGCCCTCATGCGAGATGTAATAAACCGCTCCACCATAGGCGATGACAGAACTTGGGATGGGCGTTCCGGGCGCATACGGGATGGGCGAGAAATCAAAGATCGTGGTCCCGCCGATGTAGCGCATAACCTGGACCTGCTCTTGCTGGAAGATCAGGCCATACTCATTCCCGCCGATGACTTTCTGAACGCCGCCGCCGCTCTGCAAATCCTCGAAATCGCATTGGGTGGCAGGAGATGGCGTAAACGATGTGGGATCGCCAAACGCGCTCCACCACACACGAGAGGGCGCGTAATCGACCGTTGAACTCGTTGCGGTATCGATATTTCCTAGAACCAAAAACTGGCTGATGATGCCGATGTGCCGCGCCTTCGGCTTCGTCCCCGATGGGATAAGATCGGAGAAGGTCATCGTGGTAGAGCCACGAATGGGAATCGATTGGATATGATCGCTGAAGTTCGTTGCGATGATGCGCTGTTGCAGCGTGCCGGATGGGCGCGTGAACTCCGCGAACTCCCACAACTCGCCAGAGGCCGTATTGTAGGCAGCCCCGCCGATGCTGGAGAATGTGAACGTCGCCGTTACGGTCGAGAACGCGCGATAAAGCTTGGTGGCATCGCCCGCAAACACCATGTCCGCGCCCGCCTGATTGCGGAACGAGGCAACGCCCAGACACTTGCCCGTCAGGGATGGTGTCGTGACGACAGAGAGGCTACGCCTTGCCCACGAATATCCGTTCGTGCCGGGCAGCACATCAATGCACTGGTCCACCACCGCTATATCGGACCAGCGTTCCGGGGGCGTATAGTGCGGCCCCGCCGGGTTATGCGTGTTGAACGGGACAAAGAACTTGCTCATGCCCGAACAGCATCCTTGGCGGGAATGGGCTTGCCGATTGCCGACTCATAGGCCTGTTCGAGATCGGCCTTGTCCGCATCGAGGCGGGCCAGTTCCGCATCGATCTCCGCTCTGCGCTTCAGGAGATTGAAACGGTCCTGCTCAACCTGGGTATGAGCGTTGAGAAGTGCGACCTCTGCCCTGCTCATAGGCCATAGCCCCGAATTTTCCCGATGGCGTAGGCGTCAAAGGTCTTGTCCGCGAGCGCCTTGTAGGCGAACGCCTCCATTGCGCAGAGGAACGATTCTCCGCGTTGCGCGATAATCGCCATTTCCTGAATGGCGTCTCCGTCCTTTGAATAGTTGATGAGGATGGATGCCTTTGCTCTTGCCCGGATCAGTGCAGCGCCATCCGTGGTCCAACCATTCGTCCGGTTCTTGTGGCTGGTCGTGGTCGTGACCGTCATGGTGAGAGAGCCGGCGAACACATGCTTGGTGGTCGTGCTGTCGGTAATCGAGGTCGGGAGGTAACGCTTGGTATACGTCGCCGCGAGCGTGCGTGTTGCGGACGACGGCGGGGCCAAGAGAATAACATTTCCCTCGATTGCGTACTTGCTGGGGAGCGCGGTGCTATAGGCGGTCATCGAGGGCGCGAAGTTGATCCGCGACACCTCGTTCAGCGTCACCTTCTCCAGCTCGTGATAGCGTCCGGTATAGATGATCTCCAGACGCCGCATTTCGATGAAGTCGGGAGGCAGCGAGACGGCGGGGACAAACGCCGTCGCCGTAGCCCATTCGCTGCGATAGGCCATATTCCAGCGAAAGGGCTGCGACTCATAGTGGGCTATCGCGTTATTGATCTCGCGATTTACGGCGGTGGCGAACGTCTCGCCCGAATTGCCGAAAGCATCAGCCAGCGACCGATTTAATTCGGACGCAATCTGCGCTCGCAATGCGTTTGTGTCGTTCGCCATTTACGCATCTCCAGCCCGCTTGCCTTTGAGCGAAAGAGTTGGACGCTTAGGCTTTAGTACTGGCCGAAGCCCTTTGAGGTCGGAGCCCTGCGCGTGGTGGACTTCCCCTTGCCCGCGCTCGTTCCGCGACGGGCCTTGCTGAAGTCGCCCCCGCCCGATTCGACCGTCCCCTCGTACTTCGCTGCCGGGGCCGAGCTGTACTGGCTCTCCTTGCCCTTGTTGTCGTTCTGGCCTTCCCAGCCCGGCGCTCCGCGATATGACTTGCTCTTGCCCATGATGCTCACTCTCCTTGCGTAAAACGTTGACTTGCCGTCGCCTCAAAACTGATTTCCCTGTTTCCACCGTGGCGCAGGCTCGCGCACAAGCTCGTTGATCGGGTTCTCCGTCTCATCGGGCTCCAGATATGTTGCCCATTCGTGGGCGTGCTCATCCCTTGCCCGCGCCGCATAGTCGGGCGTCCCGAGGGTGAAGTGGACCAGCTTTGCGTCAGGATTCGGCTCGTCATAACCAACGAGGTGATTCCATTCTTTCGGCAGCGCGCCGATTTCCGCATCATTGGTCCAGAGCATCGCGTGGAGGTCGGAGCCCGGCTGATTGTTGACCTTATGGACCGTGAGCTTTTGCGTGCGGTCGGGATGCATGAGCATCACGCTCGACCAGTTCTTGCGGAAATATCGCGGCTGTTCCATGCCGTCGAATTTCGTCGCTTCTTTGGGCTGATGCTGATGCTGGACGCACATGACCGACTTGGTGTCATCCCAGGCGTCGAACAACTCGTTAATGTCGGCCCGTAGCAATATGTCGGGATCGGTGAATAGCACGGGATCGTGAATCCCCATTGCACGGGCCAACTCGGGAACGCAGAAGCGGGAGAACGAGAAATCGGTAGAGAACGGCTTGCCGTCCACTTCATCGATTTTCTGTCCATTGGGGCGAACCTGATACTGCCGCCAATAGAAGCCTGCCCTGCGAAGTTCATGATCTTTAAGCGGGATGACGAACACCTTGTTCTTCGCATGGCGCTCGTAGGACCTGAGCGCGATCTTCAGCGCCAGCTCGTCGCGTGGATCGGCCCCGATAAACCAGTACCTCATGCGCGGCTCTTTCGATTCTGCATGTCGTTGATAAAGCGCCGCTCATCTCGCCTTAGCTTCCAAAGGCGCAAATTCAGCAATAGCGGCAAGAGTCCGTATGTGACGGACGCACTCAGCGCGATAACGGTTAGAATCTGCGCGGTGTAACTCATGCGCCGTTCTTCTTCTTGGTGTGCGGAATGCCGGTGAACACGAATTCGTCCACGCCCATCTGGCTCACGTTTATGAGCTGCCACCGCTGCATCAGCCTGGGCAGCCACCATTCGATGGGTCTCTGGAGGATGTGAGCGTTGCGCCCATCGGCCAGAGTCTTCTCTGCCGGCAGCATGTTGATGGTCAGGAACACGCCCTTGCGGGCGCAGCGATGAATATCGTCCAGAACGTTCTCGATGCACTCGGGCTCGATGTGCTCAAGGACATCCAGGCTCACCACCAGATCAGTCGGGTCCGGTGTCTCATTGAAATCCTCGACCGAGGGATCGTAATTCACCACCATGAGGTGCGAGAGCGCCTTACCCATCGCGCCCTTGCCCGAGCCGTAATCCAGCATCGCGTGAGCGCCGATCACATGAGCGAACTGCGTGACCGCCGGGTACCACTTCTTGGTGCTGACGCCAGCGCCGTAACTGTCGTTCGATTCGTGTAGCGCCGAATTGAGATCGCGGTAGGACTCTGAGATGAGGCCATTAGCCTGCATGGGCCACGTCCTTGCTCGTCACGAGGGCATGGAGGAGGGAGCCCGCTTGCGCGATGACCGGAGTCCAGTCCCTGGAGTCCTTGGGCATCCGCAGCAGCTTGACGCTGGCGTACCAAGGCATTTCATCGCTTTCCACATTGCCGTAGCGCCATGAGGGTTCGTTGGGGACGAGGCAGATGGTCGGGATACCCAAGGCCCCCGCAATGTGGACCGCCGTCTGACAGACCGTCACAACGGCATCCAGCCTGGAAATAAGCGCAACCAGTTCGTCTATGTCCGACAGCTTGCCGGTGTCGGGGTCTTTCTGCTCGACCGCCTTGGGCCAATGCGTGATCCTGACGCCCACATGGGATTTCACCTCATCCACGCAATGTTGCGCGGTCGCGTCGTACTGAAGCGAAATCCAGTTCGCATCGATTTGCTTTAAGATGGGCTCGTAGAGGATCGGATGGAACGAGCGCGCGTCTCCACGCGTCTTGGGAACGCCGCCCTGCCATGCAATGCCGATATTGGGACGCCTGCCGAGGGCGCGTAGTTTCTCCCCCCACCACTGCCGCTTGGCCTTGCTGGGAACGAGATAGGGCGTTCCCGGAAATGCCTCGTTCGAGCGGCGGAAGAACTTCGGAAGCGAGCCGAGCCCGATCTTGTAATCCGGCTTCCCCCATTTCTCGATCCACTCAACCCCGTTCGTCTTATCCGTGCCGTGAACCTTCACAGCCGGAAGCGAACGCTCGAATACGGTATGGAGCCTGGGTGAGGGCTCGAAGATGAACTCTGTCCCCGGAACCTTGAGAGCATCGGGAATGACAGTGGCGAACATGATCTCATCGCCAATCCCCTGCTCGCCATGAATGACGATCCGTCCGGGGGACTTGCCATCCCACCAGGGCGTCATGGCATCGGGGCCGTGATAGTTACGCTCCGCGATTTCCTCTTTCGGCGCGCCGCCGTGTAGGCGCATTTCGTGGTCATCCCATGCGGTATCCCAATTGCGCAGCTCCAAGTTCGCGAGCGCGCGATGCCACTTCGCCTTGGCGTGATTGGGATCGAGGGTGAGCGCCATATCGACAAAGGGGAGAACATCCTTGGCCATCCCGCGCGACACTTTGAGCGCGGCCAAGTTGCAATAGATGTCTGCGAGGTAAGGCCCGGTGATGTATTTCGCGGCCTTCTTCATCGCGAATTCGGCTTTATCGAAGTCTGGGATTTCCTTGAAGGCGAGGCCGAGATTGTTCCACGCCTCGCCAAACTTCGGGACCATCTGCGTCACTTGTGAGAGCAATTGGATTGCCCTGCCGTAACGCCCGCGTGTGAGATCGATGCAGCCCAACGCAAAGAGACATTGCGGATGGCCGATATTGCAGTTCAGCACTTCATGGAAGATGTGTTCGGCCTTCTCCATGTTGCGCTCATGGGGCTGGCCGTCATGCGTCTGCCCCTCAAGATAGGCAGAGCCCTTCCTGTAATGGTCGGCGGCATCGATATAGATCATGCGATGTCCTAGGAAGAAGCGGGGAGGCCCGAAGGCTTCCCCGCTCTCAACATCAACGGATCGTCGTGCGGCCGGCCATGCCGTCGCAGACGTAGAGGAACATGAAGGTGAAGAATGCCGAGGCCGAGCAGGCCACGCCCATCGTTGCCTGGATGGCAACGTTCGACGGGGACACATCGTCCGAAAGCGAAATCTTCGCCGGCATGAGATTGGTGACGCCGGTTGCAAGTCCGGTAGTGCCACCGCCGCCCCTGAAGACGCCTTGGTTGAAGATGCCGTAAGCGGTCGGCACTACGAGCTGCCCAGACAACGAGGTGGAATAGCTCTGTGACAACGTGGTCACGGACATGATGCCTGATCGGGTGAACGAGGTCCCCATCTGCATCGTCTGATCCGCGCCGCCGGTCTGCACGCGGCCCCAGAAATCGATGATGGTGCTTTTGTTGGGCACCTTCACGATTGAGAGGACCGTGGACGGGCAAACGGTCGTACAGACCGTGAGATGCCCGCCGTTGGCGGCGACTCCCGCGTGTAGATACTTCACACCCGGAGAGAACTGGCTGAAAGTCAGTGTTGCGCTTGCCATGGTTCAGTTCTCCTTAAGCCGGATTTGGCGAGTGTGAGAACGTGACGATGGTCCCGAAGTCTACGGTTGCGCCGGCAGGACCGGACGCGAACACCGTTTTCTTCAGTCCCCAGATCATCGCTGCCGCGATGCCGAGTTGGTTCTCGTAGTCGAAGAACTCCTCGGTCCATTTCATCTGCCGATCCGAGTCTCGCCGGCCTGTGGCGAAACATGCGGCCTGGGCACCGCAGAACAACGCTTTCTTTACGTTGCTATCGGTACTCAAGCTCGGAACACGCGAGGATTCGTGCAGGATGACGCCGTTGTACTCGCCCAAGGCACCGGAATAGATTCCGTTCTCCTTGTAGCCGCCGCCTTCTGCGCGAGCGCGCATGATGTCAAACCAAGTGACCGTTCCCGCCGCTGCATTGGTGCGGAGTTGGCGGACTTGGTTCGGATGCAGGAAGCAGACGTATTTTGCCTTACCGTCGATCATCAGAGGCCTGATCAAGGGCGTGGCAATCTTCGCCTGGTTGACCATCTTATCGATGGCCGGCAGTTGGAAGTTCACCTGCCTGATCGAACCGGAGTTCGATGAGGTCGCGGTGAATGAGGCTGTGGTGGAGGTTGAGCCCGCGCCGTAGAGAACGCGAGTATTGCCTGCCGCCGAGGTCGGGGCCGTTACGGTATTCTGCCCGATATAGGGGGAGACTGCCGTATCGACGCCGCCCAACTGATTGAAGAACGCCGTATCGATGCGAGCGGCGTACCAATCCTTGAGGCCGTCCAAGCCTTCCTGACGAACGGAGAACGGAACGCGCTGTTCCGACATTTCACCGCCCGAGCGGACTGCATGGCGAAGCTGGTCGATAAGGATGGAGTCGCGATAGATCGCCAACTCCTCTTCGTTGCCTTCCAGCGTGTCGTCACCCGTGATGCCGTCGCCGCTAAGCTGCATCCGCAGGCCGTAGTAGATCGTGTCGCCCGCGCCCCGGGTGAGGTCTTCCTTGACGTAACAGAGTGAATTCTTCGATGTGCCCATGAAGCGCGAGACAAAAGTCTCTTTCAACGCTTCGCGCATGAGCTTGGTAGCCCATACCTTACGAGCCATCGGATGGTTGACTGCGAATGATGTATTGGCCATCTGTGGTCCCTAGCGTGAGAGGTTGATGTTCCGGTTTTGCTGCCGATCACGCTGGCAACTCTGCGAAACACACCGATCACGCTGGTGAGCCACGAGGCGAGCCGTTAACGCGGGCAAGCCGCGTCCGCCACTAACGCGGGCGGAAGGCGAAACTCAGACGCTACTTACCACAACGTTATGAGGTTCAGTGCATACACCGTAGCGTTTATGTGATGAGCAATTTCTTAGTCGGAGGTCCCACCGGCTTGCTGCCCCTCAGCTTGTCGCCCACCTTGTCCGCGTGCTGCTGATCCGTGTAGCGCCGCGCGGTTTTGATGAAGTGGGACCGGCACACATAATCCACGGTTTCAGAAACCGTCACCGGAGCATTGCGCTGGCGCTGGAGGTTCTTTTGTACAGTCTCCAGCCAGTTGAATGTGTCGAGGTCGAGGAGAAGGGTAACGGCGTGCTTCATCCCATTTGCCTCATTCGCTTATCATTCTCTATGGCGCGAAACATTGCGTGGTCATAAAACCAAGCGGCAAGATCATCGAGGCTCTCTGTCTTAACCGGCTCAATCGGAATGTTCTTGCGAGCTTCCCTACACAGTATTTTGACCCATTTATCATTCATCCCAGCAGCCCCTTACGCTCCATAAGCGCCCATGCTTTATCAAATTCATCCCCCTGTAGAGACGCCAGATATTCGAGCGTGAGGTTGTCCTGCCCGTTGGGGGCGTTCTTGCCGCCCGAGAGTGACGACGCTGCTTTCTGTCCAGCCGCGAGGCGGGCGAGCTTGTTTTCCGGTGGCGCGGGAGGCTCTTTCTTGAACCCGCGCGCCTTGGCAAAATTGTAAATCGCCTCGGCTGGATTACGCCCCGTGCGGAACGCGTGAGAGACAATGCGCTCCTCTTCTGCGTTCACAACCTGCTGGACCTCTTGCGGGCTGATGCCGGGATAGCGGGCCTCGATTTCCTGTGTCGCGTTCTGGGCGAGCCAATTGTAGGCCTCCCCGAAATCCGGCTGTGTGCGCGAATACGCGACCGTTGCAGCCCGATAGTTGTCCACGAACTGATTGTATTCCGCCTGCTGTTTCTGGGCGGCCGTGGTCTGCTGCGTATGGCCTTGCAGCTCGTTGATCTTGCCCATGGCCTGGGCCAATTGAGCCTGAAGGTTGCCGATGGGGTCCTGGTTGAAATCGGGAATAACCTTCGGCGGCTCCGCTGGCTTCTGCTGTTGGGCCGCTCCCGGCTGCGGTGCCTGCGGGACACGCTTCAGCACTTCTTGGAACGTGCGCTCCAGCCGTTCGGCGCGCTCATCCGAGGCGCGTCTGCGGTCGCGTTCCTCTTTCAGGGCCTTGCCGAGATCGCCGCCGTGTTCCTTCTCGGGCTGGGCTTCTTTGCCGGCGGGCTTTTCTTGCTCGGCAGCGGCTTCTTGCTCTGGCTGTTCCGTCGCAGCCTCTTCGGCAGCAGCTTCGGGCGCTTCATCCATTTTCGCGCGTTCGTCGGGCGTAAAACCCTCATCATCGGTCTCTGAGGCAAGGAAACTCGGCTTTGCTGCCATGGTCGCGGGTCCTTAAATTAGGGATGGACTTGGTTCATGTTGCCGTCTTCATCCGCGAGCCAAATGTGCAGGATGTCGGACGGCGGATAAAACTCGTTGCGGAACGTGATGCCCTCTTCGAGCACCGTTTCCACGTATGCCTTTGCATATTTTAATTTGGGGAACGCTTTGGATGGGCGAACTTCCGCGCCGTCCAGATGCACGATGACCGCATATTGCTCCCATCTGCCAAGCGGCGGCATAAACATGGCGCTGGGAAATGGGCCTTTGTATTTGCCACCCGTGACCGATGGCGGTGGAGCCGGCTGCTCATCGAGCGAGAACATTGCCCAACCACCATCCCAGACTGGGCTTGTTGAGTAATAGTCATAGTTTCCCTGATAGATCACATAGAAGATCAGCTTACGTTCGTCGCTGTCCCAGAACGATGCTATCTGCTCTGCATTACTGGTCAGCGGAGTCACAAAATAGCAATCATCAAAATAGGGCGAGAATGCAACATCGTAAGTCCCATCCGAGAGATCGAACGTCAGATACGCCGCTTCATTCGCCGGGTTGGACCATGGGAAGGTGTAGCCGACTTGAAAATTCTGGTTCGACGGCACCCATACCAGCGTTCCTTCGGATAAGTTGCTAATACAGCTTGCGAAGGTCAGTTGCGCCGGAGTGTTCGGGAGCCCTGTTTTCCAGACAATTGCCCCCGTTGATTTATTGACCTTCACGAGATAGGACGGCTCGGTCCCTTGCAGGGCTGCGGGCGCTAGCTTGCCCACCCAAAAGATAAGAGACGCATCACTCGTATCGTACATGAGTTGACCGGCCTGCCCTTGAGTGACAGGCCACCCTGCGTCGAAATCAGCCGATGTATAGGTATCGACTGTAACAAGCGCGATTGTTGCGGGTTCGGTGAATGTCAGCTTTATGATCGCGGGGTCTGCTGTTCCGCTTGTTTCGTTCCGAAGAAAGTACAGCGCTTGGCTCGTCCCCGATGGCTGTTCGCCCACCACCGGCCAGATATTGTATGTCACCGTCGAATAGTCATTCGTTGTGACTGATGTCATCGTATCGACGTTGATAATCTCGACGTTATTCGGGTTATTGTTGACGAGGAAAATCGCGAGATAGTTCGTGCCGTTGAGTTCAAAGGCGACGAGCCGGAACGCGTCCGTGTCGGACGTATTGTAGTTGTTCGCGACCGCATACGGGACGAGCGTATCGACTTCGGTAAGGGTGGCTTGATCAATCTTCGACAGCTTCATGGCGGCGTTCCACCAAAAGCCGCCGACATCCGCTCCGGTTGTCGTGATAGCGTAAAGGTAGCCGTCAGTTCCAAGAACAAAGGCGGGCGAACATAGCAGCGAGTTCGCCGAGATCGCGCAGATGTCTCTGAGAAACGCGAACCCGAGCGATGATCCGTCCGCCGACGAATGGACGTTGATAATGTCGTCCCATGTCCCCGGGTTGGGGAATTCGTCAGCAAATTTGTAGTGCGAGAAAATCTTGCCCGTCGCGAACGACGGAACAATAACGGCCGGCTCATTGGTGGCCGGGAAACCCGGGAAACCAGGATACTCTTCTACATCCAGACGGGCGAATGTTCCGACCATCTAAAGGAGGTCCATCAGGAGCATTACGAACGCTTCCTCTTCCTGCCTGCGCTTTTTGCGCTGGGCTTCGAGGGCGGCGATGAGGACACGGATGGTGTCGAGCGATTGTGCAAGCGATTCAAAATCGATGGCACCCGGCAGCGGGAGATGCGCGGGGATATGTCCGCGAACAAAAACCTCTGGTACGAGCCCAACTTGAAGCTGCTTAGGGATTTCCCGGCGCGCTTCACGATAGAGCCTTTTAACCGCACTGATCGCTTCCTTTGTCCGCTTCTTGGTGTACTTCCCGGGCGGGAGATAGAGACGTTCTGTCGTGTGTGGCGCATGACGCCTAACGATAGTGGCGGCAACACTCGCGGCGGGGTTCTCGCCCCAACTGACGCCCCATGACTCGCCCCAGCTAACGCCCCATGCGTTGGCCATGTCATGGCCCCCACTGATTGCCCGGCACGCCAACACCATTCACGGCCACATCGTTGACGGATTGGATGTTGCTATCCACTTGGCCCGCAGCCGTGAATGTGAGGCTATCGGTTTTTGTCTTCACCGCTGCCGTATCGGATTTCACAGCCGCCATATCAGCAGAGACGCTTGCGCCGGCAGGAGCGCCAAGCCGCGACATGATCGCATCGGTGGCCGCGATGATGAGCGATTCATCGGCTGGATCGCTTGGCAAATTGTCAGTGCTCAACTTGATGGCGTCAACCGTCGTTTGCGCTGCCCGGCTGGAAATCGTGGTGTTGACGTTATCAACCAACAGCTTGCCGATACTGCCTACCGTTGTCAGCGCCGATGTGAGGCGATCCCACACCGCCGCCGCAATCTCTGTCCCCACATCTGCCGCGATCTTCGCGGCAGTAAGGAAATCGGCGGCGAACTTGGCAGCGGTGAATGCACCATCGTTGATTGATGCAGTCGTGATGACATTGGCTCCGATAGACGATACGGCACAGCCAGCAGCCGCCGTGATATTCGTTGTACTCGCGACAGTCGCATTAGTCGGGAACGTAATCGTTCCGCCGTTCACAACCGGATTGGTCTTGATCGTATCAACGTCAACTTTCTGCGTTGTCTTGATCGTGGTTCCGCTCAAATCCACGGCAGTAGTTGGGCTTCCGACATTGGCCCAATCGACGCCAGCTTCCCCGCCCGCGCTTACATCCAACTTCCGTCCCGCTGTCGTCGGGACAAGCGGCAGTTCCACTGTCGTTAGCGCATTCCACAGCTTCACGTTGACATCCGGCGTGCCTGCTGTGCCTGGGGTGAGCCATGCGGTCCCGAGCAATTGCGTGACGTTCACGCCGCCGCCTAGGCCCGTCGTCAGTGGACGCGGGTCCCAGACCTCGAACACGAAAGCGCCGAACGCGTCGTTGGTGGTTGTATTGTTGGGGCCGCCATATTTAATCGCCCCGTTCGCGGAGGCTACAATCTCCACGCCATAGGCGGCGTCCCAATTGACCGCGCCCGCGCTGAGACCGCCAATGGTGAAATCGCAGCTTAGGCAAATCTGTGATGTGGCGATGGCGGTTTGCAGGAGGTTCACGTTGGGGGATACCCGCGCCCTAACAGTCGAGCCCTCCAAGATGCCCAATAGAACCTGCGGGCTCGTGGTGCTGCCATGATGGACGCATGACATTTTAACCTTGACGAATCCGTGCGCGGGGACTGTGAAGGCAATCCGCAGATTGGTCGTGTCGAGAGCGGTCATCGCCAGCAACGACGTGGTTACTTTGCTAACCGCGCCTGCCGGATCGTAGAGTGCCGCTCCGAGGAGATTCATAGCAGCTCCATCAGCAATATGAGGAACTGCGCTTCTTCTTTCCGCCGCCTGCGTTTCGTCGCCTCAAGCGAGGCAAGCAGAACGCGAATCGTCTCTAACGACTGCGTGAGGGCCTCGAAATCGATCTCAGATGCAGGAGGTAGCACGCTGCGCGCACGCGAATCGCGGGTGATACCTTCGGAGATGAGACCAGCTTGCAAAGGCTTTGGAATAGCCTTGCGGGCTTCTTGGTAGAGCTTCTTGACTTCACGGACAGCCTCCGCCTTGCGCTTCTTGGTGTATTTGCCGGGAGGCAGATAATAGCGTTCAGGCTGATGCCGTGGCGCGCGCCTGCGCGGAATCGCCGCCGCAACCGGCTCGTCTACAACGGGCGTGTCTGGAAGCGTGATCCCGTAATAGGTGGCGATGTTGCCGCGCAGCGTTGAGCGGTTCGGCGCAGACAAGACGACGGGGTAGACAATTTCTTCAGCGATATAACCATCCCACACTTGATTCGTGCTGTTGAGTTCGGGATCGCCGGTTCCAATGCAAGTCGGCTGGTCTATCTGGGCAACAAGCCCGCCCGAGTCCAATGCATTTGTATAAGTCTGTGGTGCACCGTTTAAGGTTGCGACGCCAGAGCCGAACTTCCAAGCGGACTCGAAGAGGTGCAGCCCAGAACTTACGTCTGTCGCGATGTCGTTAAACGTCCCGGCATTATTTGGTGTGGCCCATTGTTCAACGCGATAATTCCCCGAGGCCTCTCCGATATGCCAAGCCAAGCGGACTTCCCAATACGGGTCTTCATCATTTTCAAGGACGTTTGCCCCAATCAGAAACCGGCTGTTCCCATCGCCAATGTGATTAAAAACGACGAAGACGCTCGTCTCACCAATCGGGAGGTCCATCCTGTCGGTAGGTAAAAGCTGCTGAGTTGCAGCTGATACGAATTGAAGCGCTGGCCTACTATTTTGTGCATTGGCTATCCACTTCGGCTGCTGCGAAGCGGTTGCGTTCGTAACGTCCAGGCCGCTCCCACTTTGGTCGTAGAGCGTGACGCAAAAGGAATTACCGCCCGCCCATGTCGCAACAGCCGCGACACTCACCGAACCATCCGCGCCCGCAACAAAATCCAATTCTGCATCGTCACTGGCGCGGCGCAGCCTGATAACGGGTTGTCCAATCCATGCGGCGCTTAACGCTCGCGCTGGCGACATGGCAAGACACGCCCCAGGCACGAGATCGAGCGGGCCGACGAATGGCATTATTCATTGATCTCCGCGCCCGTCAGTTCGCCCTTGGCATCGCGGACAACTTTCACCGTGCGCTTACGCGGTCTGTGTGCCTTCTCGAAATGATCGCTGAACACCTTCTCGATGACATCCTTGTGCCCAGCGATTTTCTCGTGAGCATCGGCCTCGGTCTTATGCGCTTCCGCTTCAGTCTTGCGCTTGGCCAATTCCATCTCGCCGGCCGTTTTCTGGCCTGCCATTTGCAACTCGGCCCGCGTCTTGTGCTGATTGAGCGCCAGATCGTGCTCGGTCTTGCGCTGCTCGATCTGTAATTGCGCCTCGGCCTTCTCGCGCTCCAATTGCAGCTTCACTTTCTGGATTTCTATTTCCACCATCATCTTTTCGCGTTCGAGCTGCATCTTTTCGCGTTCGATGGCCATGTCTTGTTGCGCCTTCACCTGATCCATTTGCAGCTCGGTCATCTTCTCTTCTTTTTTCTGCTTGAGCTGCTGGTTCTCCTCGCCCATCTTTTGCATTTGCTGCTGCAATTGCTGAATTTGCTCGGGGGACATACCGGATTTGGCGATGTGCTCTTTCCAGACTTGCGTGAGCTTGGAGGGGAACGGCGCGTAATCGAGAATGTCGGGCGGAATCGGAACGCCCATCTTGGCGAGCGTGGGAAGCAATTCTCCCAACATGCCGAATACACGCTCTTTCATGTTGGGAGAGGTCGGGGCCTCATCCACGATCACATCATAGCGTGAGGTTTCGGGGAGCTTGGCCTTGCTCAGTTCAGCGTAGAACTCCCCCTGCTTGCCGGATTGCGGGTTTGTCCCATTGATACGAACGAGCCGGCCATCCGAGAGATATGTCTGGATGAAGTACAGGAGGACGCGGCCCTGCTCCTTGCGGTAGCGGCGTAGCCCGTCAAAGAGAGGGGCGATGATGGTAACGCCAGCCTGCTTACGTTGATGCTCCAACACACCCGCTTGTTCCCGGTTGGCCATTCCGAGAAGTTCAAGGTTGATTCCGGTGACTTCATGAACGCTGTCCAGAAAATAGGCCACCAGACGGTCCAATCCGGCCGGCAATTTGACTTCAGGCTTGGGCATGATCTTCTGCGATCCGCCCGGACGCAGGAAAATCAGCGCATCCGTGCGCGCCCATTTCTGCTCGACCTCGGCCGGATTATCGACTGCGTCTTTCTCCATCATCACGCCGCCCTTGGACGACTTGGTGAGGATGTCGAGAATCAGCGATAGGAATTTGTTGCCGTACTTTTGCGGGTCCATCATGGCGGCGACGATGCCGTACCATGTGTTCTTGTTCCTATCGCGCTTGTACGTGATGCAGCGATAGGTTGAGCCGTCTGGGAACGGGCTGTCGCTCTCTTCCAGATTGGCACCGCCCGCAATAAACGCCTGACGCCAGCGGATGCCCGTCTGCTTGATGTACTGGACGCCCGACTGATCGAGCTTCTTCTTCAACTTCTTGAACGCCTGCGCCGTGATCCTCTCAGCCGCTTGCCCAACCCTGTACATGGGCACACGCTCGGCCCATTGGATTTGCATCACGCCGATGGTATTGCGGCCCCGGGAGGCTTGGGACGAGCCCTGCTCGTTGTTGTAGGCCTCGTTGGGATAGACGTGCTGGCGTTCTTCGAGATCGTCTGGGGCTTCCCACCACGGATCAACCTGGGCATTGGCTTGGGCGTCGGGCCAACGCGCGTAGAACTCGTCCATCGGCATTTGCCGAATGCGTGCGATCCACTTGGCATCGGCCAGATTGCGCTTCTTCGCACCCGGGTCCCAATACATATCCAGCGGGTCAATGCGATCCATGAGAATGGAGAGTTCGGGATCGATCTCATCGTCCAGCCGGGTTTCGATCCAGCCCATGCCGCATATGGTCGTATCCTCGAAGGCGTCCGATTCCTCGTCCTCGGCATCGCAGCCGTCACGCACCCAATCGGCAGCGCCCGTCAGTAGCTCATTGACCTGAACGTCGCCCAACTCTCTCGGGATAAAGCGTGTCTCTTGGCGATTGTTGACCTGGGTTCCGAGAATGGCGTTGACGGCTCTTGCGGTGCGGTTGATGACCACGGGAACGCGGTCCTCATCCTTCATCGCTGCTATATCTTCATCGTCCCATTGCTTGTTGGCGACGAGATCGTACCACTTCTTGGCTTCTTGCCGCCAAGTGGAGGAATGACGCTTGGATTCGCGATAGCAGCGAAAGGCCATCGTGACGGTTGAGTCGAGATCGTCTGAGGATGAGATTTCTTCAGCCATCGGTCATCGATCCCAATGGCTCATGGCGCTATCGATGAAGAACCAAATGGCGATGAGAGCGCAGATAGTTGCCAGCTCTAGGATTATCATTCCGCCGCTTCCTCGCTGCCCAGTCCATGCCGGTCCTTGAACTTCGCGAACCCATCGCTGCCCTTTGCTTTCGGCAACGCGCGGGGCTTGGGTGCGAGCTTCTTGCGCAGCGCGTTGATGGCCTCTTGCGCGGTATCGAACGGGCCGGCGCACACCTCGTCCTTCTGGCTCTCATCCCACTTGGGAACGCTCTCCGTGGCTGGCTGGCCATCGCGGAGCACCTTGCGGTCCTCGAACACGATATTGCAGTCCTTGTCCTTCACGACGCGGATAGGCCCCATGATCCATACGCCCTCGGAGTTGGCCTTGAGCGGATAGCGGGCGGTGCAGGTTGAGCCTTCGTAATGGTGATAGGATTTAGCGAGTGGCATTTAGGGTTCTCCACACATTTTCTGAGCGATTGCTCCGCTGGCCAACATCCATACCATCCCGAAAAGCAGCCCAATCGGGAACGCCCCGTTTGAGATGTAGGGGCTCGCCAACACCCAAAAGGCAATGAGGCCTGCGAGGAAAATCACCAACTGAGCTACGATTCTCAGTGAGACTAAGCTGCCCATGAAGACCGTCTCCGTTCGGATTTGGAGGAATAGGCGGAACGCTTCGGCGGTGCCGCGTGCTGTTCCTGATACGCTACAGCGCCGGTCCTGAACGCATCCGCATCATGCGAGGACCAATCGTGCTTGGGCGTGTTCGAGTACGATTTCGTCTTGTCGCTCCATTCCTTGTGGTAGTTGCGGAGCGATTCCAAGCCGAGCGCACACTTCTCGCGGTCGAATATGCAGCGGTCGAGGATTTGGCGCGTTCTAACGATGCCGGATTGAATCTCGTCTCTCGCCTGCACGATTACCGAATAGCCGAGATCGTAGAACATGGCCTCTAGCGACTTGCCACCCATGCCCTGCTTCACATATCCCGCATCGTGCGGGACGATATGATCGCCGTAGACATAGCCGAGCTTCTCACGCTTGCCCGAGAGCATCTTGGCAATCTCGCCGGGCTCGCAATACGATTCGGACCAATGATCGATAACGCGGATTTCAAGGCCGGATTTCTGTGTGAACCAAATTGATGTTGGATCGCGCCGGCCCAAATCCCACCACGTATCCACTTTCAGCGTCTTATCGTGGCGGACGGATGTTAGGCGTCCCTCGTCCTCTGCAATCGTCAACTCGCGTCCGTAATAGGAGCCGATCACCGCGACGTTGAAGTCGCAGAGATATTCCTGCCTGAAGCGTGACTCGCCGTCCGATCTACCGAATTCGCGGATGTATTCGCGCTGTTCGGTTTCGAGGGCTTGGGGCGTGAACACATCTGTATCGTTGGCCGTCAGTTTTTGGACGAACCAATCAGCCTCGTCTTTGTGGGATTCGTATGTTGTAGCACCATGATTCCGCCCACGCGGAGTGTAAATAAAAAGCGCCCATCCGCCGTTTTCTCGAAGAATTGGGCGCAAGTACGCCCACGAGGAAGGATCAGACAGAGCCCATTCTGAGAAAACGATGCCGACAGGCGGCGAGCCAACCAACGAGTTGTAGTTGTCTGATCCAACCACTTGCCACGTCGAGCCGTTCTTGAACCGGATGAACATCTCGTTCTCGCGCGTGGCTTCGCGGAGTTCGTGCGGGAAGGCTTCATCGATTCTCCGCTTTCCTGTGTGGGGATTGACCGCGTTCCAAATCGCCTTGCGCGCTTGCTCGGCTTGCGGGAGGAGATGCCAGTAAACGGCCGGCTTCTGCATCGCGGCACATGCGGTCCAGTGCAGCGTTACCTCGTCTTTACCGGCGCGACGATGCCAAACCGCAACCGCACGCTTGCCGCCACGTTCGAGATAGTTCCAGAGCGGTTGCTGATATCCGCGTGGCCTCCAACCATTATGGGGCAGAGTGATTTCAGGCATCGTTGGTCGCGAGCTGGCGAACTGTGACTTGCGGCAATTCCTGCTGAACGTCTTTGGCCAATTGCAGGATGTTGACGATCACTCGATTGTCTGCGCCGCCGCTCTCGCTCTCAGGAGCCCCCCAGCCGCGATTCAACATCTCACGAGCCGCCGCCACTTTTGCCGATGACATCGCCTTTGGATTGACCATCACACCTACGAGCGTGCCGATTGCTAATCTGGTATGCGAGCGCGCCAAAGATCGAATATCGGTAGGCGTCTTAGCCATTTACTCAGCTTCCGTCCTAGCCGCGTCCAGTAGGTCCGCTATGGCGTGGCTCAGCCAATCGACTCGCTCCTCATGCCGCGCGATTAACGCCATCACCGCGCCTGTGCGTGGCTCTGGTGTGTCGGTAAGCGTTTTGATCTCGAAGAGCGATGCTTGGCGCAATTGTTGGAAGCCGGCCAGCAATGCGCGCCACTCTTCGCCGTCCGCTTCGTATTGGATCGGGAGTGGGCTCAGCTCGTCAAAGCCGTTTTCGCTAGTCATTCAGGCGCGCAACGTTGTTCTTGGCTGCCCGCCATTTCCGCATGTACTGGCGGTGATAGTCCTTGCGGATTGGGGTGAGCGTATTGTCGCCGTGGCGCTCGGCTAGAATGCGTTCCAAGCTGATTTTACGGATTGGCTGTGTGGGGGCTTCGCTCATTCGGTGGGCCATGCGGTAATATCGCTGGGTGCGCTGATTTTCAGATTGCGGATTTCACGAGCCGTGAGCTTCAATCCCATGGTCTCAACGTGACGGGCAGCGGCTTCGATGCCATCGTTGAACGTGACGGGATTGGGCAGAAATGGCTCAGCGACGAATGCGGGCTGGGGGTCGCCCCATTGCCGGCCTTGGAAGTAGCGCCAATAATCTGGAAAATCGCCCGTGGCCATGCTCACCCTCGCAAAGCCCAACGGACGCTGCGAGGGAGCCGGGGGAGGAGGACCAGCAGCGTCCATTGGAGCCAATGCGCGTGCTCTTAGGCGCAGCACGCTTGCGTGAGTAGTTATTTACTACGGGTTGAGATGGTCGAGTGCATACGGCGTAGCGGAAATCTTCTAGCCCTTGCGGATGTAGCGTTCTTTCCAGAATCGCATGAAGGCTTCGCCAATTTGCTTGGGATCGTGGATTTCCTGGTCGGGAAGATAGCCGAGTTCGATCATGACCTCACCTATCGAGTGTGAGATTTCAACATGGGCGAAGGTGAGAGCTTGACGCATCCTCTGGCGATAACGCTTTGAGCGGAGGGTGATGGTGGGATCGGACGCGCTCACTGAGGCCAGCTCCTCCACGTTCCAATGGCGATGCCAATTATGAAAAACGCTGCTCCCGATAGCAGGATGTACAGACCGAATTGTTTGGCAAGGCGCTTCACTTCAGAACCATCCCGAGGGTGTGAATATCCCTCCTCGATTGCGCCATGTCGTCATAGGTGTTCGCTACCCTTAGCAGCGATTCCTTGGTGCGAGGATCGGACATTGAGGAGGCGATAACCCGAACCTCTTCGGCTCGGGCGAGGTAGCGTTCGGCTGAGTCTAGGTCGTCTTGCATTTGGCTCACTCCCCGATTCGATTCCGCATCATCCAAGCGTCCATTTCAGCACGCTCAGCCGCCGCCTTGGCGTGTTCCTCCGGTGTGGCGCGGAACGTGTCGCGTTGCCTTGTCGAGGATGTCCTGAACGGGTCGCACGCTTCCCTCAGTTGGCCCGGCGTCGGGAATTTCGTGTTGTCGGGATTGTTCCGCCATGCTCGGCATCCGCTCCGCAATTGCTCCACGCTCAAGCCCTTCAGGTCCTCGTTGTACGTCTCGAACAGCATCGCCCATTTCCGAGGGTCCATGTCGGGACGCCAGAAGGCGGGGACTAGAGCCAATCTCTCCAGTTCCGTTACGATGTCCCGTGGCGTTGCCTCGCTCCACTTTTGCAAGGAAGATGGCGGCTCCTTCGGTGCCTTTGTCATGGCTCGAAACCTTTCCAATTCTGCGTTTGCTATCGTCCAGCGCCCAATTGATCCATGTCCGGCGCCAGTCCATCCGCGCGGCATCGCGCGTTCTGGAGGACCAGTAATTCGCGAAGCGTGTCGCTTCCAAGCGGAGGTCTATGTGCGGGAGATCGTGTTCGTGGCGCCGAACGTCCGCGTCTGCGATCCATTCTTCAGAAACCAATTGGTCAGGAGGCCAACGTGTACCCTTGGGGGCGGCGCGCACAGCGCGCTCTACTACTTTCTGTTCTGTATCTGGTTCTGTATCTGGTTCTGTATCTGGTTCTAGCACCGTCACAGAGCCGTCACGTGACGCGTCACTCGGGCGTAACGTTACGCTTGGGTTACGCGTTGGGTTCTTGGCACGGTAACGCCTCATCCGTTCGGCTGATGTGGCGTCGTGACCGTCACTCGTGAACTGATGTTGGTCCCAATCGTGGGGGGCGTAGCCCTCGCCTTCGCGCTCGATCAGCTTGGCGCTGATGAGGGCCTGTAGCGTGTCCCTGATCTTGCCGGCCGGCATCCGTAGCGAGAACGATAGCGAGTCAACGTCGCCCGTGATCCGGCCCCCATTGCGCTTGGCGAGGCACCAGAGGTTAATCAACATGCGGAACGCGCGATCCGAGAGCATCTGTATCTTCGGGTCGTCCAAGATGTTGTCGTAGAGCCGCAGCCACGCCATCAATGTTTGTATCCAAACGTTACGGTTAGAGTGATCGCGAGAGCTGAGAGCCAATAGCAAACGTCTGCCCAGCTTCCATGAATGGCCCAGCGGGCAGCGTTGAGCGTGTACAGCGTCATGATGATGAAGCTGAACAGGCGCGGATCGAGGAGAATCTGTCTCATGCCGCCTTCTTCCCCCGGATGGATTTTGTTGGAAGACCCGCTTGCTTCGCGGCGCGGGGGAAAGAACCCAAGCCCACCACCCGCCCATTGGACGAGTCGTGACGAGTGGTGGTTGGGATGCGGGGCATGGGGCTACATCGGTCCCATGCGGACGTTGGTAACGACGTGCGGCTTGCGACGGCGCTTTGCATTCTTGCGGAGCCGATGCTGTCCGCCCGTGTGTTGGCCCAACCGGCGTGAGGGCCGTGGCGGCTTAAGCCGAAACTCTTGCGGTTCAAAGGCCCCACCGCGATCAAACGCTATAATTTCATCGCGCATGGCCTTGGGCGTCTCATAACGCTGCCACTGTCCATTGATGCGGAGGTAAAGGCGCGACAAGTGAACGCGCGCTTCCTCTGCAACGCGACCGCACGCCCGAGCTACCGCGCAACTCTTGGGCTTCTTGCGATTCGCGCGCCGGCAGTCATCCTCTGTGACGATGAGCCTGACCGGCTTCTTTGCGTCGAAAACCTTCAATCCATCTATTGTGATTAACTTGCTCACGTCGTTTCTCCTTCGGTTGATACCCGTGCGGGCGCACGGCTAGAGGGCCGGATTTCAACCCGAGCCCCGATTACACCGCCCCATTCAGCGGTGACTTTGCGGACGGTCTTATTGGTATCGCCGTCAATGATTCCGTTCTGTACTAAGCAGTCGATGACGCACTTGATCCGGTTGTCTATGTCGCCGCGCGACTCCTGAACCGTGATGGTGATATCTACCGGCCCGACCGATACGCGGGGACGCTGCGCCATAAGCATCAATGCAGCTTCTTTCTTCCACGCCCTGTACTCGGCAGAGGGAAACCGCCCGTGCGTCTTGGGATTGTTCACGAACAGATTGTTCACGCTCAGCGGCTTCGGCAAATCAACGCTGAACGTGCCGTTCGCAATCCGTCTGCGCTCTACTGTGGCGGGGTTGAGTTTCATGCAGCGTCCCTAAACACGCTCGCCGCCCACTCGGTCGGCTGCATCCAACTGCACTCATCCGCGCTATAGGAGAGTGCCCACTTGATGTTGCAGTAATCTTCGTCAATCAGCGGATCGGTTTTCCGAAGCTCATCTATGCGCCGGCAGGCGTGAAGCACCGTCGTATGATCTCGGTTGCCGTAGACCTTGCCGATATAGGGGAGGGATCGGGTTGTCAGTTCACGACACAGAGCCATTGCGATCTGACGTGGCCGCGCGAGCCGACGGCATCGCCGCGAGCTTTCTATCTCCGACTTTGAAATCCCGAAGTGACGACACACAGCCCATTTGATGCCGTGCGTTGTCGTGTGCGTCCGCATTGTTCTCCCCTCGACATAAGGCGGAGAGAGCGGCAGGGCCGCTAATCGGGGGGCCGTTGATCAACAGCGCCCGCCACTCTCTCCAAGGAAACTCTTCAGGCTACGTCAGTGAGCTGCCGATTTGCCCTGCGGCAGTAGGCGAATTACGTCAAAACACCCAGATTGATTTGTCGGCCAGTTCTATGGCCACTTCCTCGTTTACGAGGCGGTCATTCCAAATCTTTTGGAGCGCGAGGCCGAGCGCTTCCGACGATACGGTCCCGACCTTCCAAGCGAGCCTGACGCCATCAGGATCGCGGAGAGCTACCGCATAAGCCTCGTTCTCTGTCACGCCCACATCGCGCGCCATCCAACAAGCGACAGCGGCGGTGAGGAACCACGCTTTCATGCCCGTATTGTTTCGGCACAGGTTGATTACCTGGGACAAATGCGGATGGCGCGGCCCATTCACCCACTGTCTCACGGCCACATCGCTCACACCGCTTTCACGCGCTGCTTGGCGAGCCCATCCGGGCTCTGTGCCGTAAACCGCCTTTATTGCCTCACAGAATGACTCGGTGAGAAACTTCACCATCCGCTCATCAAGAAACTCATCTTTGGTGGTAGTGGGCGGAGGTAGTGTGGCGAGGGCGAATGCTCCCTGCTTTACGCTTTCGATAACGCGGAGCACTTCATCATGCGGAGAGAACCATTCACCGCTTAGGCGGTGGGCCGCGAGCTGCTTGTGCAAATGCCGCTCAACATCGCTGCCGCCATCATAAACCGCGAGAAGTTCAAGCCTCTCAGCAACGCCGGTCTGTAGGGCGTTAATACGATCCTGAACTCGGCGGCTTTTACCGATCTTAATCGGGCCACCTTCGCCTCGCTGAAGGAAATAGATTTGCATCAGTGCCCCACGCCAATCTCGCGGAGCCACGCGCGGGCGTACTGTCCCTCTTGGTCCTCTTGCAGCGACTTGCGCCTAAGAACTTGCAATAGCCGCTCATCGCGATTGTAGAACCGCCCAAGGTCCGCTTCCTCAGCGAGGAGAAGCCCGACCTCATCAAACACCTTGGCCATCGCGAGCGTGTAGGATGTATTTGCTGCGCGCCGACCAAGCTTCCAGCTCTGCGCCGTGTCCTTTGTGCATTCGACAGCGCGCGCAATGTCGCCCTCGGAGTAACCCGAGAGAGCGTCAGCGATTTGATCCGCAACGTATTTCTGCGAGGGGCGAGCGAATTCTGTACGCGGTACGGATTGTGTACGCCTTACTCCGTTTGAAGCTGTAGCTTGAGCGCGGCTATCTCCCCGTCGTGAATTGGAACGATGCTGGAGAGCGCGAGATGCGTAGGCCATCACACTTCCTCACAATGCGGTATGTGATGGCGGCAATAGGCCCGACCGTCGAAGGCCTCTTGCTGTGCCCACATCTTGCAACGCTTCCGGGTGAGCATGACGTGGGAGCACCGGCCAAGAAATGCTGCCGAGCGTCTGCCGACGTGCCGGTCCTCGAATTCGTCGTCAAAGTCGCCAAGCTCGCTCATCTACTTTTCCCCCTTTGGCATGGGCGGTTCTTTCTGAACCGGGGGATACTTCTTGAAAGAGGATGCGAGAACTTCACGCATATGCGCGAGAGCATCGGCTGGGGTGATGGGCTTCTCGCGGATCATTGCGGGGCCATCATCGCGAGTAGGGCGAATACCCAAACGAGAATCGCTGCAATGGTCGCGAAGCGCATGTTGCTCATGGCAGCGCGCCCCCCATCAGAAACCCCAGAAGCCACATCGCAAGAAGCGCGAGAACCCGTATGAACGGATCGTCCAATGTCCGCTGAATTCCAACTCGCGCTGAGCGTGGCGCTGTGCTCTGCCCTGCCTGTGCTGGCCTATCTATTGGCGAGAGGGGGAAGGAAATGAGCAGCGCGGTCATATCATTCCACCGCTGGCGAAATGTGGTTAACGGATGGAACATGGGCGGAATCATGCACTTTTGCCGCACCAAGTCGTTCGGGACTCTTTCCGTACGCTTGCGTACTGTCGATGTACGAGCGCGGCCTTACACGGGTGGGGAGAGCCGCAATGCAGCACGTTGCCTTGATAGTCTCTTTGTTGATCGAGGGTTCGCGCGCAAAGCGCGGCGTGAAATGGTGCAAGGAATACGGCGTGGGATACGCCCGGCGAAAGCTGGGAACGCCTGTACAGGCGATGACTGCCGGATCGGAAGCACAAACCGCCTTCACGGAAGAACAGCGAGCCGCCGAAGAATTGCGGACGATCTGTCGGAAGTGCGGCGGTTGCCGCTGGAGCGAGGAATAGATCACGAATCGCTCGCTTCCGTAACGAACTCATGCCACGGCCTGCCCGTGAGCTTCGCCATACGGCGTGCGACTTTCACGCCGACCGGACGCCTCCCATTGATGATGTCGGAAGCGTTGCCTTTGCTGGTCTCAAGCCGCGCGGCAAGCTCGGTCACTGTATGGATACCAGCATCCTTCATGTAACGCGCAATCGGATTATCGGGGAGGGTGGTGTGGTCAATCATGACGGCGAGGTTCGTACATTCGGAACTCTAAGTCAAGGGGGTGTTCCGAACTTCGGGAACGACAATCAGGCCTGCCGGTTCCATAATCCGGGCATGGCCAAGAGACGCTCAGAAGCCCGCCCAGGCTGGTACGCCGCCGAATGGCTGGAATACCTCCACATGCAGCAAACCGACCTCATCGAGGCTACGGGGCGCTCCAAGGGGCGGATTTCAGAGCTGGTCTCTGGCCGGCAGCGGTTTAACGAGGATGACCTTGCCGCCTTCTCACGCGCTCTCGGGGTCACTCGGGGGTACTTGCTCGATGTGAACCCGCTGCTGGTTCGGAACAAGGCGCTTCTGGATCGCGGCACTCTCCCGCCCCCACCGGTGCCCAGCAGGCCCGTAGGCACCAAAAAGCCACAGGACAGGGCCTGAGAGCCATGCGGGGGATCGCGGCTGTAGCGGCTTCCCTGTGGCTCCTGATGGGCTGCGCTTCCCCAACCTGGGTCAAGACCGTCGATTCGATGTATCCGGGCGATGCGAACGCAGCCCGATATGAGTGTGAGCGCGACGTGCGCCAGTCCGGCTACTACGGTCCCGGACTGATCGGGGTGTTTAACGCCCGATCCTTCTACGGCCAGTGTATGAGAGCCAAAGGCTTTTACGAGCAGGCTCCGACACCTTAACCGGCCCGCAGGGCCGGACTTCCCAAACCAATAGACCCCCCCGGAACTCGTCCCCAGAAAATAATTCGCACATCTGGAACTTTGCTATGGACATATGGTTCCGAATGTGCGAACCTCCCTATCACTTGAAGCAGGGAGCACGGGAAATGGCGACGCTGAAATTCTTCTACAACGGCATTAAGGGCTCGGACGGCAAGTTGCAGACGGCGCGCTACTCGGATGGCGAGCTGCTCAACCACCCGCGCGGCACGATCACGATCTACGCGCGCCAAGGTTTCTCGGGCGATGTGGCGAAAGCCTTCGCAATCGAAAACGGCACCGACATCATGACCGACTATTTCGAGCGCGACCGCATCCGCGTTGCCCCGACGCACCCGCTCTATTCCGAAGTCAAGGCCGCGCTCGCGAAGGCCGAGGCGCGCAATGCCGCCAAGCGCGCTGATCTGCAAGCCAAGTTCTCGGCCCGCTACGACCTCGACAACGTGTGGCCGTCATGAGCGTTTTTCGCGTCAGGTTCAAAGTCGGAGGCGGACACGTTCATTGCCGCGTGTTCGTGGCACGGTCGAAGAATACCACGTTCGCGAAGTCGGGCGACCTCTGCGTCACGAAGGGCGAAGAGTTTGAAAGCCTCGTGCGCTGTTTTAGCGGCGCGGACTTTCTGAGCGATGACGAAGATGTCGGGATGCTGGAGGCGTGTAGGTCATGAACCAGCAAGTAACCGTCTGCGGTTTCCCGGCCTGCACGTGCTCAACCCGCGTCATGTGCCCGGTCGTGCTCGGCCATCGCACATTTGCTGATCGCGTTCGGACTTTCGCGCGCAAGTGGCGGTGGCAGAAATCGCAAGGGCTCGAACGCCTCTCGCTTCGCTTCTGGCTCTACTGGATCGTTACGGGAAGGTACCAAGGATGAACCTCGAAGACGCATCGGCAATCGTGAACGATATGGGCTGCACCCAAACGCAGGCTCGCGCCATAAACTTCCTGATTGATAGCTCAAGGAAGAACGCTTGGGCCAACGGCATGGCGGAAACGAAGGCAGCACTTCTAGCATCGGCTCGCTATTCGTTGGCCTTAAAGAACGCAGCGACGGAACTTGTGGACGCCGCTGATGCGTTTGTGGACGGCCACATGGGCTGCCGTGGCGCGTCGAATGTGACGCTGCTGAAAGCCATCGAAGCCGTGCGAGCCATCGTTCTGAAAGATGAACCTATCCCATGACCACAAGCGCGAGCGATCTGATTGCAGACGCGGAAGCCTTAGAGCACGCCGCTAGGCTTGCAGACGCCCTCATTCTCAACAGCGAGGAAGATCGTCGAGCCGTCGCCCAATATGCCGATCATTGCAGAAAGAGCGCGGCGATGTTGAGGGCGCAGATTGTTTACGACCATGCGTCTACGGATGCAGAAGCCCGTCGCGAAGAGGATGAAGCCGACACTTGGCACAAGGAAGCGAGCTGGTCATGAGTGAGACGAAGTTCACGCCGGGGCCGTGGCAGTGGGACACCTATAACGACGTGCTCGCGGAAGGCGGGATAATCGTTGCCCACACTTACGACCATCCGACAAACGACCCTGAAGATTATCCGGCAGACCCAATCGAAAATGCGAAGGCGAGAAGCGTTTGGTACGCGCAAGCCAATGCCAACGCCCACCTGATAGCCGCCGCGCCTGATCTGTATGCGGCGTTGACCGATATGTTCGCGTTGATCGATGAGGGGTGGTTGGTCCGTCAGACGAATGAAGACCATAAGCCAGCGTTCGCGGTTCGGATGCTGCCTTTCGTCGCGCGAATGCAGAAGGCCCAAGCCGCCCTCTCTAAAGCCCGTAACGACCAATGAAACAGACATTCGCAGTAATTGGCTTTGTCGCTGTGATGGGATTGATTTTCTACGCTCCGCTTTGGATTCCGTAAGTCCGACCTTCGGTCGGGGAAAGAAAGAAGATGGGCTGGCCTGAAGCAATCCAAAACATCGCCATGTATGGGATCGGCGCAGCGACCTTTGTGGCCACCATCTGGATCATGGCGAGGAACATATGATCCATCGAACACCATTAAATCAGAGACAGAAAGAACTTCTCTGGTCCAAGCAATCCGGCCTCTGCGCTGAATGTCGCGAGCCCTTAGAACCCGGACGCTTTGAAGACGACCATACTCTCGCCCTCATAGATGGGGGAACGAACGAGCTTTCCAATCGAAGGCTCCTGCATCCGCGCTGTCATCGGGCGAAGTCGGCTGTGGAGCATCGTGCCAACTCGAAAGTCAAAAGGCTCAAATACGGCAAGACCAAATCGGGTCGGAAGATTGCGAAACGTGCTGACCCTTGGGGCACAGAATGGAAAGCGAGGCAATCGACATGATGACCGACATGGAACACAAGCGTCTGATACTCGCGCTTAAGACCGTCTCAGCCGCCTTACGTCTCGTCAAGCATGAGGCGGAGCTGGGACTGTCGAGAACGGCAAGCCAGCTCATCGACACGGCCCTGCAAGTGGCCGAAGAGGAACTAGAAGATGAGAAGTCCGACGCCTAAGGAGCAAGTCTGGGCTTGGCATCGGGCGGCGCTCGCGGGATTGCGTCCGCCCATCCATGACAGCACTCCACAAGCCGGGTTCTTCCTTACTCGGCTTGAGGCTCGTGGAAAGTTCGTTCCGGGATCAATCTGGCTTGAGCAGATCATATGCCCCGAGACGGGCGAACTGCTTGCCGATGAGCGTTACCGCGCTGAAATCCTGGGCGAAGAAATCGAAGTCAACGAGGCCTGGATGTGGCTTTCCAAAAGGCCCATCTGCAAACTTTTCTACACCCAAAAACTAGGGGAGTTATTCTGATGCTGAAATACAGCCCACAATTGAACGAGCTGGCGAAGGCGCTGGCTATTGCCCAAGGCGCGATGGAAGCCGCCAAGAAGGACAAGAACAACCCCGCATTCGGCAAGGCGTCCAAATATGCGGACCTCGCGTCGATCTGGGACTCGGTACGCGAGCCGCTGTCGAAGAACGGGCTTTCGGTCATCCAGTTGCCGTGCATGGATGAACAAGGCCGAGTGGCCGTGGCAACGCTTCTCATGCACTCTTCGGGGCAATGGATCGAGGCGACATACGCGCTCGCGCCGACTAAGAGCGACCCGCAAGGCTTCGGTTCCGCCATCACCTATATGAAGCGTTACGCGCTCACCGGCACGGGCGTTGCGCCGGAGGACGACGACGGCAACGCGGCCACCGCTCGCAATGGCGATGTTGCGCCACTCCCGCCGCTTGAGCGTCCCAAGCAAGCGAACGGCACGGGAACCCACGCGGACCCGAAAGCCGCTGCCGCGCAATGGTGCGAGACGGCCAAGCGGACGATTAACACCCTCGGCAAGACCCGCGATCTGCGCCAGTGGGAAGATGCGCCGGTCAACGTCCAAGCGATGCTCCGTCTCAAGGCGGTGGATGCCGATTTGTGGCGCGAAGTCAGTCAGACGATTGAAGAACGCTATAGCGTGTTGAGCCCGTTGAACGCATGAGCGAATCCTTCGAGGCCATCAAGTACGCTCTACGCCAATCGAAAGACGGTGTTGTGGTCTCGTTCGTTGTGCATCCATCAGACGTGAGCCCTGCGCTCATGGCGTTGGCTGTAGGCGCGAGGGTTCAAGTCGAATGGGCCGAGATAGGCGACGATGAGAAGCCCGTTGTTAAGCCGCCGCAAGCGGCGGTTACGGAGAAGCCGAAGCGTAAATTTCATGAGATGTCGCTCGCCCAACAGTGCGCGACCCGTTGTAAGGACATTCGCTTCCACGAGTATTTACAAGAACGCTGGCCGTTCGTCTGGGAGCATGAAAACGGCAATGTCGCGAAGATCGTGCGGGAGGAGTTGCACGTCGAAAGCCGCTCTGAGTTGGGCAAGGGGAATCACGACGCCGACAACCTTTGGCGCGAACTCGAAGCCGACTACCAACAGTGGCAGACAGACCGGTTCTACGCAGAGAGCGTGCGATGACCACTTCTTTACCCGGCCACTTGGCCGGACTTCCCCACACAAGCGAGGAAGAGGCGGTAGAGGTGATTGCTCGGGCGCTCGCTATTGTTGATGGCCGCAATCCTGACGAGGAAACGGTACCGGCTTGGCACTCGTTAGACGACACGGCCTGCCATATGTGGCAGCGATATGAGAGTGAAGCGCGACAACAGATGGCGCTGATAAATGCAAAGCGCGGCCAAGCGATACTATCGGCCCTCGGCTACGCAAAGCGAAGCGATGTGATTGAGGAGTGCGCGAAGCCAGTTGCCGACGCCATTGAACGGGCAAAGCTTCGTTACCGGAATTGCGACCCTGACGACACGGATACGCTTTGGGCAGTCAGCCAAACGCACAACGAGTTGCAGATTGTCGCGAAAGACATCCGCTCCCTCCCCTCCCAGAAGGATAAGATATGAGCGAACTCGATTGGTTGCGCTTATTACCCGGCTATCCGTGGCTGCCGTGTCCGATCTGCAAGGGTGTTGAAGGCTGCGATCATTCATACGCGGAACGGGCTCGCGCAGCGCACCCCGGCCTACAAGCGATCCCCTCCCTGAAGGACACAGAGAGATGAGCGACATTGAAATCATTTGGAAATCACGGAGCGAGGAACTTGATAGGCGCGTCCAAGCCTGCGCTGACGGGACGATGGCGTTTTCAGTTCGCACGAGGCCGCAGCAGACAATCAAAGCGCATCGTAGGAACACAAAGGACACACAATGACAGAGACAACGGATATCTCTTTTAGACTTGAGCGCGAAGCTGTCGTCCTTGAGAGCTACAATTACCTTCAGTCAGCCGGTCTAATCCGCGAGGGACTTGCCGAACTCACCACCCTCCGCCTTTCCCTCGCGCAAGCAAATGAACAGGTCCGCCTTGGCCGCAAGGCGCGTCTGCTCGAAGGGCAAGAGCGTTGCCCGGGTGCCTGTGAATATCGCGGACTAACGCTCGCCCTCGCGCAAGCAGAAGCGGGGATGGAACGGCTTAGAGAATTGCAACGGCAGCGCATCGTGGGCATGGCGACCGATTGCCTCCAGACAGTTCAGAAAGCCGAGGATCGCGCCGCGCAAGCAGAAGCGGGGAATAAGGGATTGAGCGCTGCGCTGAAGCGTCTGCTCGTAAAGTATGTCAATTGCGCTCGGGCTCATGGCAATGACGACGAGACGATCAATGACTCCGCGCGCTTTGCGACAGACGCCCTCTCCGCTTC